>Ga0214921_10002340_pt1 | contig 31055 bp, 28 predicted proteins | sample LL1505_MetaG_FD_177992 | JGI IMG/M metagenome (GOLD analysis project Ga0214921, IMG submission 177992) | Freshwater microbial communities from Lake Lanier, Atlanta, Georgia, United States - LL-1505 | ecosystem: Environmental > Aquatic > Freshwater > Lake | place: USA: Georgia | collected... | reverse complement strand
TTCTTCTGGAAACGATAATGACGGTGACGGTGTTTTAAACGCTTTTGATGATTATCCTAATGATGCTAATAAAGCTTATAATGTATTTTATCCTTCAGCAAGCACATATGCAAATGTGGCTTTCGAAGACTTATGGCCAAGCAAGGGTGATTATGATTTGAATGATGTGGTTGTGGCATATCAATACAGCGGTGTTGTAAATGCAAGCAATAAAATGGTGAGTATGAGCGGTAAATATAAGCTTCGTGCTGCTGGTGGTAGCTTGAAAAATGCTTTCTCTGTAGAGTTACCATTAAATAGAAGCGATATTGCAACAATTACAGGCGGATTAGGTTTGGAAGCTGAAGCTACAAAGGCTATTGTTAATGTGTTTACAAATTCTAAGGCTATTATAGATAATTATAACACCAAAGCAGGAACTATTCCTCAGCTAACAGATACAATCACGGTGGGAATGACTTTCAGCTCACCACAAGACTTATCACTTAGCTCATTTAATCCATTTATTTAAATTGATGAGGCTGGTAAAGGACGTGGTTTTGAGGTTCATCTTCCAGATATGGCGTCAACTGAATTGGTTAACAGATCTATTTTAGGTACCAATGCAGATAATTCAAATTCGGCCATTGGAAGGTATTATAAAACCGCTAATAATTTGCCATTTGCCATCAATATTCCTGAAACCTTCTCTTACCCGCTTGAGAGAGAAGCAATTATTAATGGACATTTAAAGTTTGCAGCATGGGCTCAATCTGGTGGAACTCAATTCCAAGATTGGTATAGAAATCTATCAGAATACAGAAACAGTTCAAAACTTTATTAAAATAATTTATAACTAATTAGGCCATTCCATAAAAATATGGAATGGCTTTTTTACTTTCGCAGACTTTTTAAAATTGAAATGACGAATTTAAGCGAACAAGAATTATTACGTAGGGAGAAATTAATCGAACTTAAAAGGATCGGAATTAATCCATATCCTGCAGAATTGTTTTCGGTGAGCCATACATCCACCGATGTTCGCGAAAAATATGGTAATAATATTGAAGATGAGTCTTCTAAGAATGTAAAGATTGCCGGTAGAATTATGAGCGTGAGGGATATGGGTAAGGCTTGCTTTGCGGTTATTCAAGATTCAGTAGCTCGAATTCAAGTGTATGTGCGTAGGGATGATATTTGCCCTAATGAAGACAAAACCATGTATGATGTGGTTTTTAAAAAACTTTTAGATATTGGCGATATTATAGGTGTGGAAGGATACATGTTTACAACCAAAACAGGCGAAATTTCTTTACATGCTAAAAACCTTACTGTATTATCTAAGTCTCTGAAGCCACTTCCAATCGTTAAGGAAAAGGAAGGTGAAACTTTTGATGCCGTGACCGACCCTGAGTTTCGTTATCGTCAAAGATACGCAGATTTAATTATCAATCCCCAAGTTAAGGATACGTTTGTTAAACGTTCATTAATGATAAAAACCATTCGTGATTTTTTAAACAATAATGGTGCATTAGAAGTTGATACCCCTGTGCTTCAAAACATTCCAGGTGGTGCTGCTGCCAAGCCATTTATTACCCATCACAATGCTTTGGATGTTCCATTTTACTTAAGAATTGCTAATGAATTGTATTTAAAAAGGTTGATTGTTGGTGGTTTTGATTTTGTTTATGAATTCAGCAGAAACTTTAGAAATGAAGGAATGGATAGAACTCATAATCCAGAATTTACAATCCTAGAATTTTATGTGGCCTACAAAGACTACCTTTGGATGATGGATTTTACTGAGCAGCTGCTTGAGAAAACAGCAATTGCCATGCATGGAAATTCAGAATTGCAGGTAGGTGAAAATAAGATAAATTTCAAAGCCCCTTTCAAAAGAGTACCAATTTTTCATGCAATTTATGAATTTACAGGATTTGATGTAAGTCAAATGAACGAAACTGAATTGAGAAATGTTTGCCATAAATTGCATATTGAGACCAAACCAAGCATGGGTAAAGGTAAATTGATTGATGAAATTTTTGGTGCTAAATGTGAGGGGAATTTTATTCAACCAACATTTATCACTGATTACCCTGTTGAATTATCTCCATTAACTAAAAAACATAGAAGTGAAGAAGGACTCGTAGAGAGATTTGAATTGATGGTTAATGGTAAGGAAATTGCAAATGCTTACAGCGAGTTAAACGATCCGATTGACCAAAGAGAAAGATTTGAGGACCAGGTAAAATTGATGGAAAGAGGTGATGATGAAGCCATGTTTATTGACAACGACTTCTTACGTGCTTTAGAATATGGCATGCCTCCTACTGCTGGCATTGGGATAGGTATTGATAGGTTGTGTATGTTAATGACCAATTCTCATTCCATACAAGATGTGTTACTTTTCCCTCAGATGAGACCCGAAATTGGCAGTTTTAATGCAATGGAAGAGCTAGAAAATGAGTAACTGGTTTTAACAAAATATAATTTACATATCGAAAAATATGTTTAATAAGTTAAACTTTACACAATTTTATTAATATATAGCTTGCTATTTATTAATATTGAAAAAATATAGAATAAAATTTAAAACAATGAAAGATAAAATTAGAGCCATATTAGTTGATGATGTTGAATTAATGCGTATAACCTTGAAAAAGGTTTTGGAGCAGTTCCCACACATTGATTTGATTGGAGAAGCATCTGATTTTGACTCTGCCAAAGAGTTAATTAACAGTGCCAAACCTGATTTAGTTTTTTTGGATATTGACTTAAACGGTCTTACCTCCATTGATTTATTGAGTCAAGTAAATCATGTCCCTAAAATTATCTTTATTACTTCTCATCCTGATTTTGCAATCAAAGCATTTGAGCTAAATGCCATAGATTATATCTTGAAACCTATCAGCACTGAAAGGATAAAAAAAGCCATTGAAAGACTTACAAACGATGAAGTGGCACCTAAACAAGTTGAAAATGAAGTTAACAGCCCTTTAACCGAAAATAACGAACGTTTCGAGGCGGATCAAATCATCTTGTTATCTTTTGATAATAAAATGAATTTCATTAAGGTTAAAGATATTAACTATATCGAAGCTTTTGGCAACTATACCAAGATATTCTTGAGTGATGGTAAACTAAGTATTACCTATAATTCTATCAAAAATTGGGATAACAAACTACCTCATGATACTTTCATACAAATTCACCGCTCTACCATTGCCAATTTGATGAATGTGTTGAAAATTGAGAAATGGACAAATGATACAGGAAGATTGTACTTAAAAGGTATTGATAAACCATTTGAAATTAGTAGAAGTTACTTCTTTCAAATCAAAAAGAAATACAAAATATAAATTGAAGGAAGTGGGTTTTAACCCACTTTTTTTATGCCTTATTACTTCAAGCCTTTGCTATATCTAGCAAGAATCCCCAATGGTAAAGTCACTCCCGATTTAGCTTGTAGATATAATTCACCATTCTCCAATTCTTGAGATTCTTTGAAATTTCTGTTGATTAAATTTTGTATCAATAAGGCACTCAAACCCATTGAATACACATTTAAAATAATAAAATGCTGCTTTAGATCTAAGATTTGAGCAACATCGCTGAGGATTTCATTGATGCATTGCTCCAATTGCCAACGTTCGCCATTGGCTCCAATACCATAAGCAGGAGGGTCTAATACAATACCATGATATGTTTTTCCGCGTTTTACTTCACGCTTCACAAACTTCATCGCATCTTCTACCACCCATCTGATATTATCTAAGCCTGAAAGTTCCATGTTTTCGCGACTCCAATTGATAACTTGCTTAATACTATCTACATGGGTAACATCCGCTCCGGCTGCTTTAGCAGCCAATGATGCACCACCCGTATAAGCAAACAGATTTAAGAATCGAGGTTGCTCTCCTTTTACTTTTCTTAGATTGTTGTATATGTAATCCCAATTGTCGGCTTGTTCTGGAAATATGCCAACATGCTTAAAAGATGTAAGTGAAAGATTAAATTTTATTTCAAAATCATTGTTTCCGTATGCAATTTTCCATTTGTCCCCTTGGTTTTTTAGTTTTTTCTGCCATTCACCGCTATGACTTCCTTTTTGCTTAAAGGTGATATCTGCTAACTTGTTCCACTCGGCATCGCTCATCACTTTGTTCCAAAGGGCTTGAGGCTCAGGTCTGCGAAGGGTTAACTTGCCAAATCTTTCTAGCTTTTCAAAATCCCCGCAATCAATGAGTTCGTATTCTTTCCAGTTTTGAGGTGTAAATGTTTGCATCCTTGCGAAAGAACAAAAAAAAGAGGGTAGTGACAAATAAATATCAATTCAATGTAAAACGTTACGCAGTCTAAAGTGGTTCGGTTCACGGTAATTCGGTGAACTGAAAAACGTTGAACCGTGAACCGCGAACTGTCAAGCGCACACTGTCAACCCGTGAACAGACAAACTACTCAATCACAAACACTTTTCCTTCGTTGGCTATTTCGGTATTAGGAAACTCAGTTTTGGCTTCTTCTAGTAAAGGTTGTAGGTCATCATACCTAGCACTAAAATGCCCTATGATGAGTTTTTTTACATGGGCTTTACTGGCTATGATACCCGCTTGTTTGGCGGTGGTGTGCATGGTTTCTATAGCACGTTCAAGTTTGTCATGCATAAAAGTTGCTTCGTGGTAAAGTATGTCTGCATCTTCCACAGCTTTGATAACACGCTCGTCATAAATGGTATCGCTGCAATATGCATAACTCATAGGTATGCCTGGGTCAAATGTCAGTTCATCGTTTTTTATCAAAATTTTGCCATCGCTACTCACAAAATCTTTTCCCATTTTTATGTCATTGAAATGAGTAAACGGGATTTTATATTTTTCGCAGGATTCTACATTTAGTTTTCTAAGTACACTGCGCTCTCTGAATTTAAAGCCCACACATGGAATGCGATGGTAAATAGGGAATGTGGTAACTTTATAATAGATATTTTCAAAAATTACTTCTTCTTTTTCAGTGTTTACGGTATGATAGTGCATATCGAAACTGAATTTTGTTTCACTATATTTAAAAAACACATCCAACATTTCGAATAGTTCCTTTGGGCCATAAATATGCATAGGTGTTTCTCTGCGCATCAAGTTCATGGAAAGCAATAATCCTGGAAGCCCTAAAATATGGTCGCCATGCACATGACTAATAAATATTTGACTGATGCGAGATTTTTTGATTTTATATGCTTGTAATTGCATTTGAGTTCCCTCGCCACAATCAATAAGAATATGGTGGTCCAATATTTTTAAATACTGAGCCGAAGGGTGTCTGTTGGGCGCTGGTGTGGCGCTGCTATTGCCTAATATGGTTACTTCAAACGACATCTGTTTTAAAAGTGTTTATGTATGTATGTTTTTAGGTGTTAATGTTATTATACTATTCCCTAAGCCCTTTTCCCTTATATCTAATTAAATATTACCTTAGCAAAGTAAATAATTTATATAAATTATGAATAAAAAAATTGCATACATAACTGGGGCTACCTCAGGAATAGGCGAGGCAACAGCTGTAAAATTGGCTTCAGAGGGCTTTGATTTGATTATAACAGGTAGGAGGGAAGAGCGTTTGGAAGCCTTAAGATATAGGCTCATCTCAAAGTATAATATAGCTGTTTTAACCCAAAATTATGATGTGACCAATAGAAAAGAAGTCGAAGCAGCTATTCATACTTTGCCTAATCAATGGAAACAAATAGATATTTTGGTAAACAATGCCGGTCTTGCAAGCGGTCTTAATACTATTTATGAAGGAGATATTGATGATTGGGAAAAAATGATAGATACCAATATCAAAGGCTTGTTATATGTAACAAGAACATTGGCTCCTATTCTTATCGAAAATAAAAAAGGGCATATAGTTAACATAGGCTCGATAGCAGGAAAAGAAGTGTATGCTAATGGCAATGTTTATTGCAGTACAAAGTTTGCTGTTGATGCCTTGAGCAAAGCCATGCGTTTAGAGTTTTCAAAATTCCCTATTAGAGTTACTTCTATTAATCCTGGTGCGGTTGAAACAGAGTTTTCAATTGTTCGTTTTCATGGCGATGAAGACCGAGCAAAAACCGTTTACGAAGGCTATGATAACCTAATACCCGAAGATATTGCAGATGCCATTTGGTATGTAGTTTCTCGCCCTGCTAGGGTTAATATAAACGAGATGATTGTGATGCCAACTGCACAGCCTATGGCAGGTGTGATAAATAGGAAATAGTTGTAAAAGTAAAGGCGCGTTTATCGCGCCTTATTATAATGATTACAACAAAAACAAATCGCTTGCGATTCCATCACTAAAGAATTTGCCTTCTCTGCTTATAAATAAAGTTTGACCATCTTTTATTAAGTGTTTTTTTAAAAGATGAGGGTAAGCTTGTTGTTCAATTTGTTCTGCATACTTGTACCCAAAATTTGTTTCGATATAATCCAAACTGCAACCCCACTTGGTTCTAAGACTAGTCATTACATATTCATTCAGTTTATTGGCCATGCTCAGTAGCTCAGTTTCTAATGGTAATTCGTTTTTTTCTATTGCTTCTGCATACAGTATATTGTTGGCAATATTCCAACTTCTTTCTGTTTGATTGAAAGAATGTGCCGAAGGTCCAATCCCTAGATAAGGTTTATTCATCCAATAGTTGGTATTATGAACCGCGTATTTTCCATCCTTCGCAAAATTACTTATCTCGTATTGCTCGAATGCATTCAGCTCTAGGGTTTCAATCAAGACATCAAATTGTTGCGAGGCCTGTTCTTCACTTAATGGATCAATTTTACCTTTTTCTATCAAATGTGAAAGTGCAGTCTTTGTTTCTACTGTTAAGCAGTAACTACTTATGTGATTCACCCCTAAATCAATTCCTTGAAGAATGTTTTCTTTCCATGCCTCATTACTTAAATTGGGGGTTCCGTATATCAAATCGATGCTCAAACTATTAAATCCAATTTGCTTGGCAAGTTTAATTGATTCAATGGCTTCCTTGGCAGAGTGTGCTCTGTTCATCCATTTCAAATCTTCATCTCTAAAACTTTGTACGCCTATGCTTAATCTGTTTATTGAGGATTTTTTTAGTTCCTTAAGCCGAGCAGCATTCAAGTCATCAGGATTGGCTTCTAATGTTATTTCTGCACCCTCTACCACATCAAAATACTTGTATATTTCATTAAAAATAGCATCCAATTCTGATTGAAATAAAATACTAGGAGTCCCACCACCAAAATAGATACTTTCAATTTTATTTGATGGTAAATAGTTTTTTCGCAATTCAATTTCTTTTAAGATGGCACCAACCACCCTTTGCTTGTGTGAATGGGTGGTGCTAAAATGAAAATTGCAATAATGACAAGCCTCTCTGCAAAATGGTATATGAATATAAATGCCAGACAAAGTATGATATTTGCGTTTAAGTTTATTTCTTGCGAAGTAAATATATTAAAGCCAACATTTATTTGATTCGAGGTATTTACATAGTAATTTTTATGGCGAATGCGTTTTATGCATTGGCTCAAAATGCAATTAAATTGAATCTTGAACTAAAAAGTGGAGATAAAAAGGCTTTTAATAATATAGTATTTAAACCTGTATTAACTGATACTTTTCAATTATTACAAGAATTGAATCATGTTCTTATTCAACTCAACAAACAATCCTATTTGGCTGCAAATGGAGATTTGTTAAAACTTCAATCAGATTCATTTTTATACCAAATCAATACCGGTAATTCATTTAAAGCCATTTTTGTGAAAAGCGATAATACTGCTGAATGGTTTGCTGATAAAGTGGGTTTTGAACAAATCAATAAAAGGAAGTTCGATTATAATGATTGGGTTGTTAAACAAGAAAAACTGCTTTCATTGCTTGAAGAAAACGGATTTCCTTTTGCTCAGATTTTTTTAGATTCCATTGAAGTGGAAAGTGATTTACTAAAAGCGCATATCAATATTGTCAAAAACAAAATGATTCTATTTGATAGCATTGAAGTGATAGGAAAGGCCAACATCTCTAAGACTTTTTTGAAAAATTATTTGGGTATTAAACAAGGAGAATTATACAATGAAAAATTAATAAAAAATGCTAACCAAAGGTTGTATGAATTGGCTTATATAAAGGTGCTGAAAAGTCCTGCGATTTACTTTTATGGTAACAAGGCAAGACCCTTATTATATCTTGATAATAAGAAAGCCAGTTCCGCTGATGGGATCATTGGTATTGCGCCAAATAGTTCTCAGAATAACAAATTAGTTTTGACAGGTGATTTTAATTTAAAACTCCAAAATATTTTAGGAAGTGGTAAAAGTTTTGATTTGAGTTATAGAAGTTTTTTAGGTAACTCCCAAGATCTAAATTTAAAGTTTAATTATCCATATTTCTTGGGTACTAAATTGGGATTGGATTATGGTTTGAAAATCTTAAAATATGATTCTGCATTTGTAAATGTTCAAAATGATTTTGCTCTGCAATACCGATTTATAGGGAACGATTATGTAAAAGTATACTACAGTCTTCAACAATCAACTTTACTATCAGTTGATACTTTGAATATTAAAAATAATAGGCAGTTGCCTGGTGTTAACGATATTCAATCTGACTTTTATGGAATAGCTGTTCGTAAGTCTAAATTGGATTATTTCATCAACCCCAAAAAGGGTTATGCTTTTGATATTGATTTTGCAGCAGGCACGAAAAATATCATTCGGAACAGTACTATAAACACACTTAGAGTGAGCGATAATCAAGGAAATGCTTATAATCTATATGACTCAATTAAATTAAATGTTTTTCAAATTAGGTGTATTGCCAGTGTCGAAAAGTATTTTCAATTGTTTTCAAACAATGTACTTAAAACATCCTTTAATACAGGGTATTTGCAATCTTCAAACATTTTTTTTAATGAACTTTTTCGCATTGGTGGATTAAAAACACTAAGAGGTTTTGATGAACAAAGTATTTTTGCAAACCAATATGGAATTTTAAATATAGAATGGCGATACCTTGTCCAGCAGAACTCCAACTTTGTTTTATTTTGGAATGGTGCTTGGTATAAAAATGAAGGACGAAAGCCAACAATTTCTGATACACCTTGGGGAGCAGGTGTTGGTTTAAATATTGAAACAGGATCAGGTATAATCTCTTTGTATTATGCAACAGGAAAACAATTTGAAAATCCATTAGAGTTTCGCACAGCCAAGATACATTTCGGATTTATTAATTACTTTTGAAAAGTTTTTGAATCGACCATTATACATATCTATTACGATAGTTTGCCTTTGTTTGCAGACCATTTTTGCTTTTGGACAGGATTCCTTGGGCAATAATATCCAAATTCAAGATTCTTTGGTTTCGGATAATGCTAATTTTAGTTTGTTGGACACCCTACTAAATCCGCAACAAGTAAGACAACTTTTTATGCCTTATGAAAGCATAGGGAATAATGGAAATGTAAATGTTGCTTTTCAGCTTCAAGTTTCAAGAAATACGCCCAATTTAAAGCAAATAAAAAAACACCCTAACAATGATAAAAGGGCATATTTTATCTCTTTACTAGTTGTAGTTATTCTTATTTCTGTCAACCGATTAACCAACCCCAAGAATTTTACCATTTTTATTCAATCTGTATTTGATAGTCAGTTGAGCCAAAGGATTTGGAGTGATAGTAAAACGAATTTTTTATCTATCATTATCCAACTATCAATTACATTTATTCTAACTTTGTCTATTATCATTGCTTTTTACTTGCAAAGTAGAAGTGAGTTATTGGAATTGAGTTTTTATGGCATTTTGTGGCGCAGCATAATTGTATTGTTGGGGGTTTATTTAATAAAGTTCATTTTAATATGGATGATAGGGGAGTTATTGAACTTTTCTCACCTCTCACAAGGCTTGATAACAAATACGATCTCATTAAACGGTTTTTTAAGTTTGTTGATGCTTCCGTTGAGTATTGTTTATATATATAATTCAGAAACTTTTTTAGGAAACGCCACCTTTTATACCCTAGTATCTATTTTTTTTATGGGTGTAATTTACAGAAACCTGCATATGTTTTTTATGGCAATCAGCGCATTACGCTTTCCAATAATCTATTTATTTATATATCTTTGCGCCCTAGAAATTTTGCCTTGGCTACTGTTGTTTAAAATTTTAGATAATTACTTCGTTTGAAAAATACCAAAATAAAAAGCATACTCGTTTGCCAACCAAAACCCGAAAGCGATAAGTCACCTTACTTTGACTTAGCTAAAAAACATGGTTGTAAAATAGACTTTCGTCCATTTATTGAAGTGCAGCCTATACCCAATAAAGAGTTCAGACAACAAAGGGTAAATATCCTTGATTATACAGCTATTATTTTAAATTCTAGAAATTCCGTTGACAATTTCTTTAGAATGTGTACTGAATTGAAAATTGAAATGCACCCTGATGTTAAATATTTCTGTGTAAATGAAAGTATCGGTAATTATATTTCAAAGTATATTCAAGTTAGGAAACGTAAGGTTTTTGTAGGAAAAGGAACCGAGACAGAATTATTCCCCTTGTTTAAAAATCATTCCAAGGATAAGTACCTATTCCCATGCAGTGATTGGCGTAAGCAAGATATTGAAAAATTCATGAAAAAGAGTAAAATCGTTTTCAAGGAAGCTTTCTTTTACCGCATCGGGTCTAGTAATCTTTCTGATTTGTCGAATGTTAACTACGATATTATAGCTTTTTTTAGTCCTGCTGATATCCGTTCTCTCTTCGAAAACTTTCCTGATTTTCTCCAAAATAATACCAAAATTGCAGGCTTTGGAGCCACTACTTTAAAAGCAATTAAAGACGCCAAACTCACTATAAATATCCAAGCTCCAACTCCTGAAACTCCTTCAATGGTCATGGCGCTTGATAGATTTATTGTAGAATTAAACAAGTAGGCCACACTTATTTAGTATTTGTTCCGTTTTATTGTTGGTTTCTGATTTTTGCATTATTCAATTAAATGTGTATTATTGAAACCGAAAGTAATTAAACCGATAGCTAATGATTAGAAAATTTACTTATATTTTTGTGTTTACACTCGCATTCATTGTTGGTCATAAAACCTTTGCCCAGCAAGATGCTCAATATAGTCAGTTTATGTTTAATAGACTTTCATATAATCCAGCATTTGCGGGTAGTTCAGACAAAATCTGTGCTACTTTGTTAGGTCGTAATCAATGGAATCAATTTGGAGGTGGTAATGTAACATCAGATCTAGGTTCGGTTGCTAGAGGTAATTCACCAACAACCATTCTTGCAAATATACATGCGCCTATTGGACGTTTTGGTTTAGGTGCAAATTTCAATTCTGATGAGTTAGGTCAAAGTAAAATTGTTACAGCAAACGCTACCTTGGCATATAAACAACCTATTGGTAGCAATGGTGGTGTTTTAGCAGGTGGTTTAGGAATAGGTTTTGTTCAAGAAGGAATAGATGGTTCGAAACTTAAAGCAATAGATCAAAACGACCCGAAAATTCCTCAAGGAAATATTACAAGCCTAGGATTAGATTTAAATTTTGGATTGTATTATACCCAGCAAAACCTGTCGGTTTTCAATAATTTTTATGCAGGTATTTCCTCAACGCATTTAAACACCCCTAAGTTGGAAATGAGGGATGCAAATGACAGAGGTTTTACTTCACAATATGTTAGACATTATTATTTTATTACAGGTGCCGAATATGAATTGAATAGCGCATTTACATTAAATCCAAACATCATGGTTAAATCTGATTTAGTAAAAACTACTACAGATATCAACGCAACTTTGATATGGAATCAAAATATTCGCGGAGGATTAAGTTATAGAACTTTTAATGACTTGGTAGTTATGGCGGGTTATGAATTTCCATTCGGTCTAAATTTTGGTTACTCATATGATTTGACTTTAGGTAAAATATTGAATTATAGTACTGGAACCCATGAGATTATGTTGAGATATTGTTTTGGGGTTAAAATTCCGCCTAAGAGAGAAAAAGTTCCAATACCAAGATTAACACCAAGATTTTTATAAAATTTTAATAATTAATAATAATTTAATTAAAATAGTCGTTATAGTTTAAATGAAGCAAATTTGCTTTTTATAATACAATTGCTATTTTTGCTTTTTAACAAATCAATTATATAACCGTAAAATGAAGCACATCAAATGGTTTTTATTCCTCTTTATTGCAGGCGCAGTGGCAAGTTGCGGACTTAGCAGCGATAGAGGAGAATTGGTAGGGTCCCCAGGGCGAAAAGCTTGGTTCCACCCACAACCTTACGGAACAGTTTATGTTCCTACAGGCTCTTTCCATATTGGTTCGAATGAACAAGATGTACCTATGGCAATGATTGCTCCAAACAAGCAAGTTACCATAAGTGCCTTTTATATGGATGAAACTGAAATCACAAATAACGAATACCGTCAATTTGTGGATGCAGTTTATGACTCAATAGTTCGCGAAAAATTAGGTGAGAAATTCTTTCTTACCTTTGAAGAGCCGATTGGAGAATATGACCATGGTTTGAACTACCGTCAAAAAATAGATCCAGAAGAAGACTTGAAAGGTAATGAAGATATTAAAGACCTCAACTATAAAGGCGATGAAATCTATTATCGTACAGTGCAAATTGATGTGCGTAAACTAAAGTACCGATACGAATATATTGATTTAAGAGCTGCTGCCCAATATAGCAAGCAAGCTGGCTACAAGAGAAACCGTGGTGAGTTCAAACACAAAGAGGAAGTGGACGTTTACCCAGATACTTTGGTTTTCATGCGTGATTATACTTACTCATACAATGAGCCAATTGCAACAGTTTATTTTTGGCATCCAAAATATGATGATTATCCTGTAGTAGGTGTAAATTGGAAACAAGCAAATGGTTTCTCTCATTGGAGATCGATTCACTTGAATTCATTCTATTCTGAAAACGAGGAAAACACTGTAACTGCATTTAGATTACCAACAGAATATGAGTGGGAGTATGCTGCTCGTGGTGGAAGAGATCAAAACTTATACCCATGGGGTAACTATTATACACGCAACGCTAAAGGATGTGCATTGGCTAACTTCAAACCTAACAGAGGTGATTATGCTAATGATGGTGGACATTATCCTATTCGCGTAGCTTCATACTTTCCTAATGACTATGGTTTGTATGATATGAGTGGTAACGTAGCTGAATGGACTCGTTCTGCCTATGCTGAAAGTGCAAATTTGTTTACGCATGATAATAATCCTGATTTCCAATATGATGCAAAAGAAGAAGATTCTGAAACATTAAAACGTAAAACCATTCGTGGTGGTTCATGGAAAGATATTGCACATTATATTCAATGTGGTACGCGTACTTATGAATACCAAGATAGTGCAAATTCATACACAGGTTTCCGCTGTGTGATGAGTTATATCGGAAGATCCAACAAAGACAAGAGATAATAACAATCAATCAAAAAATAATTTTCTAACTTAAAAATTTAAAAAAACAAAAAATGGGTAACAGTTTCTTAGAAAGCAAAGGTTTCAAGTCTTTCATGGCAAAGGCTTATGGTATTGGTGCAGCGGTAGTAATCGTTGGAGCTTTGTTTAAAATTTTACACTGGAAAGGTGCAGACGCGATGTTGATGGTTGGTTTATTAACTGAAGCTGCCATTTTCTTCGTATCAGCATTTGAGCCCCCTCATCAAGAGCCAGATTGGACATTGGTTTATCCTGAGTTAGCTGGTTTAGAATCAAAAGAGCCTAAGAAAAATAAAGATACAGGTAGTCTTTCTCAAAAATTAGATAAAATGTTGGAAGACGCTAAAGTAGGTCCAGATTTAATCAACAGTTTGGGTAACGGCATCCGTGCTTTAAACGATAATGTAGGTGGTTTGAAAGATTTGTCTTCTGCTGCTGTTGCAACTGAAAACTACACCAAAAGTGTTTCTCAAGCTGCTAATTCACTAAATGGTGTTAACACTGCTTACAGTAAAGCTGTTGAAGCTATGAACGGCATCGTTTCAGCTTCTGAAGGTTCTAAAGACTACGGAATGCAGATTGAAAGAATGACTAAAAATCTTTCTTCTTTAAATTCAGTTTATGAATTAGAAATTGTTGAGTCGAACAATCACTTGAAATCAATTAACGAATTTGTAGGTGGATTATCAAAAACAGTTAATACGCTTAGCGAAACCAACAAAAATGCCGAAGTATTCAAAGTTGAAATGGATAAGTTGTCTAAAAACTTGTCATCATTAAACAATGTATATGGCAACATGTTGTCTGCTATGACTGTTCGTGGCAATAATTAATTTCAAAATTCGTTTTACAATTTAATAAATACAGAAAGTAATGTCAGGTGGAAAAGTAACGGTAAGACAAAAGATGATTAACATGATGTATTTGGTTCTAACAGCCTTGTTAGCACTAAATGTGTCAGCTGAGATTCTGAAAGCATTCCATTTAGTGGAAGTGAGTATGGAGAAAGCAGGTCTAAACATTGATAAGAAAAACAAATCGATTTTGAAGTCGATTGACACATATGTAGGTAATAACCCATCAGATATAAAAGGTAAAGATGCCAAAGTTAAGTCTGATCAAGTTGATAAAATTGCCATATATGCTTTAAAATATATTAATGAATTAAAAGATACGCTTATTTTTGGTGCTGGTGGACGTAAATTAGGCGAAGATGGAAATCCGAACCCTGAAGGTGAAATTTCAGAGGCAAGTAATATCGAAAAGCATGCTAACCTTTTAATCGTGCAAGGAAAAGGTAAAGAGCTTAAAGCAAAAATCAATGAGTGGAGAAATTCAATGATTAATATTTTACCTGAAGCAGATAGAGCAAATGTTAAAAGTGATTTGATTGCTGAAGATGACAAAAAAACAGGTGAATCTTGGGAAAGTGAAATGTTTGAACATTCTCCAGTTGCAGCGGTTGTTACTTTGTTAACCAAAACTGAAAATGATATCAAAAACACTGAAGCTCAAGTTTTGGATGAATTGAACAAAGGTTTAACAAAAGTAAACATTGTTGTAGATCAGTTTGAAGCTAAAATTATTCCTAACAATGGTACTTATATCACTGCAGGTGGCAAGTATTCTGCGGATATCTTCTTAGCGGCTTCAAGTTCTCGTTCTACCTTTGATTTAAATGTTGGCGGTTCGGCTGTTAAAGTTGAAAGTGGCATTGGAAAGTATGAAGTAACTGCTTCGGGCGAAGGAGAGAAAAAGTATACAGCTAAAATTAGCCAAAGACAATTGGATGGTACAATGAAAACATATGATGCAGAAGGTAGCTACTTTGTAGTAAAACCTTTGGCTGTAGTTTCAGCTACTAAAATGAATGTGGTTTACCGTGGTTTAGAAAACCCTATTTCGGTTTCTGTTCCAGGTTATTCTGCTAGCCAAACTATTGTAACAAGTAGTTTAGGATCTTTAAGACCAGCTGCACAAGCAGGTACATTCAACCTAAGTATTCCTGTTGGAGATGTAAATAAAGAATTGGTTGTTTCAGTATCAGTAAAAGCTCCTGAAGGTGTTAAAAAAATGGGTGAGCAACGCTACCGCATAAAAAATATCCCAAAACCTACTCCTATGTTAGGTGCTATTGAAGCGAGTGGTGCTGTTACTACTTCTCAATTAAGATCAGTAGCATTTATTTATGCTGCTTTGAAAGATTTCGCATTTGAAGGAGTTAGTTATACACCAACTAGCTATAATATCGTATTTGCCCCTAAAAGAGGAGATGCTAGGGTATTTCAAGGTAATGGTCCTACCGTACCAAACGATGCAAAAGCAGCATTTAATACTGCACGTCCTGGTGACCGTGTAATTTTAACAAACATTAAAGCTCAAGGACCCGCTGGTCAAGTTATTGTTCCAACATCTTTAGCTGTAGAAGTTAAACCATAATGAAAAAGTTAATAGTATCCATTTTATCACTTAGCCTTTTGGCAAGCTTTTCAAGCAAAGCACAAGGGGTTTATGATGATTTTATTTACAACCGTCAGGCTGTAAAAGAGCGTAGGGTAGTGGCTTGGCCTTACTTGCGCGAGGCAGATGTGATGTCTTCAAAGCGTATCATGCGTATTGTCGATATCAGAGAAAAGCCAAATCAACCGATGGCATGGCCTAAAAATCCATTGAGCGTTATTATGTATAATGCAGTACTTACAGGTAAAATGGTTCCATATATTAATGATTCACTGACTTCACAGTTCAGCTTAGAAGAATTTGCAAGAAGAGGTACTGATACCAGTTATCAAGAAACTCCTATTGACCCTAATGACCCTACGATTACGCGTATGGATACGTTAGTAAATCCTTTTATTCCTGAATTGCGTATCACTAAATACAGAATTGTTGAGGATTGGATTTTTGATAAAAAGTTATCTTCATATTATGTTCGCATCATATCAGTAGCACCTCAATTCAAAATGAATATCGGTGGTATTGAATTGCCTGAACAAGATTTATGTGTACTTAAGTATCATGCTAGTGATGCTGCTCAAGATGCAGGTAGAGACTTACGTCATTTGTTTGTGAACTATGAAGTTTTTAATAGACAAAATGATGCGGCTCGTTTAACTTATGATGATTGGTTCGAACAAAGATTGTTCTCAAGCTATATCATCAAACAATCAAATGAGCACGATAACAAAATTAAAGAGTATGATGAGTTTAAAGACAATGGTGTGGCAGCTTTGCTAGAAGCCGATAGAATTAAGCAAGAATTGTTCGAAAAGGAACATGATTTGTGGGAATACTAGTCCTATAAATGTTTTGAAAAAAAGGGAGCTTCGGTTCCCTTTTTTATTTTTAGATTAATTTATAATCTTTTTTTAATTGTCTGATAATACATTTGTTGAATTGCATTATAATTTAGTTACATAATTTTAATGTTTAATTAACGTAGTCTGGGCATTTTTGGATGCATGTTAAAAAAATATAGTATAAATGTTAAGGATATGAATGAATTGATTAGCAAAGATGATTTCGCTAAGGCTTTAAAACTAAACAAGCTTAGACTAGATTTATTAGCACCTGCTTTGATGAAAGTGTTAAAACTCGATAAAGTAAATGAAGTATATGATTCATTATCTGACGAACGAGGAGCACAATTCGCAGATCATATTCTATCACAATTAGGGATTGAATATGAAGTGAGTGATACTGACTTAAAGCACATACCTGCATCAGAACCCTTCATATTAATAGCCAATCATCCTTATGGTGGAATTGATGGTTTAATATTGTTATCGATACTTGGAAAAATCCGTCCTGATACTAAATTGATGGCAAATTTTCTTCTTAGGCAAATTGAACCTTTGAAGGATCACATTATTGCCGTTAATCCATTTGAAAATATAGTTGACACTGCGATTAATTTATCTGGAACAAAAGAAGTATTAACTCAATTGAAAACATCTCCTTTGGGTGTATTTCCTGCGGGAGAGGTATCCGCTTTGAAATTGAAAAATTTTAAAATTGAAGATAAAAAATGGTCACCCGTTTTAGGTAAAATTGTTGCCAAAGCAGGTGTCAAGGTTGTTCCGGTTTATTTTAGTGGGCATAATAGTTTGGCTTTTAATTTATTGGGTTTGATTAATCCCAGTATAAGAACTATAAAATTGCCATCTGAGTTATTTAATAAACATCAAAAAATAAAGGTAAGAATAGGTAAACCAATAAACCCTAAAACCATAATTGATTTTGCTAATAACGATGAATTGATGAGGTATTTAAGGGCAATGACTTATGCGCTTGGTGCTAATCAAGTGACTAAGAATATTAAGTTAAGTTCAACTTTGAAGGGTTTGCTAAAACCAAAAGAAATCATAGAAGAAACCAATAAAATTGCTTTGTCAGATGAGATTTCATTATTAGCAAATGATTTGCTTTACACCCATGATAACTTTAAAGTTTTTATGTCCGATGCCACTCATATACCGAATATCTTACGTGAGATTTCAAGGCTTAGAGAAATAACATTCAGAGAAGTGGGAGAAGGAACTAATCGCAGTTATGATAGTGACGAATTTGATTTTTATTATAAGCATTTGTTTGTGTGGGACGAAAAGGAGCAACGCATAGCAGGTGCCTATCGCATAGGTTTAGGTGATGAACTCTTTAACACCTTAGGAAAACGAGGATTTTATTTATATCAATTGTTTAAAATTAAAAAGGGATTTTACCCTATACTCCAACAATCGATTGAAATGGGTCGTTCTTTTGTAGTTAAAGATTACCAGCGAAGGCCATTAAGTTTGATGCTACTATGGAAAGGCATTAATGAGTTTCTTAAAAGAAATAAAGGGATATATAAATATATGATTGGTCCTGTTAGCATCAGCAATCAGTTTTCAAGGTTATCTAAAGAATTATTAGTTTCATACATAAGACTTCATCATTACGATAGAAACTGGGCAAGTTTGATTATGCCAAGAAAGAAATTTAAATACAAGTATGATGATGACGAAAAAGCCTTAGTAAAAGCGCATGCAGATGATATCAAGCAATTGGATAACCTTATTGGTGAAATTGAAAATAACCAATTAAAAATACCTGTATTGGTGAAGAAATATTTGAAGCTTAATGCCAAAATTGTAGCTTTTAACATAGACCCAAAGTTCAATGATGCCTTGGATGGATTTTTAATCGTTAACGTTGATGAAATTCCCGATGAAGCCTTTGATATGGTTGGCAGAAATTAAAAACTATTTCATTATTTTAGTTCAAATTCAGAGGTACCAATCTTGAAGCCATCTGCGAAAAGTTCTGCTTTGTATTTTCCTTTTTGCCAATCGCTCCCTTTGTTCCAATAGAAGTTTACTTGTTGTGCATCTTGCGTAAATTCAATGGTTTTTTTACTCGAATAGATTGACTCTTCGTTTTGGAATTTGAAAGTGCCAGAGCCTGCATTGTTGTTGTATACTGTAGTTCCATCAGGGCCAACTACTTTCAGGTAAATGTCCTTAGAACCTTTCTCAGCCACGTAGTTTTCAGCAATGTTGAATGTAATTTTCAATTGTTCTACTTGAGATGTTTTAATGGTTTCTTTTTCTTTGCCATTGCTTCTGAATTTAACACCTGTAACAAAAATATTGGCTGTATTTAATTTTGCTCCAATTGCCACCTTGTTTTTTAACCCAACATTTTCCATTGTTAGGTCTTCGTTTTTGCGTTTTTGAGACTTTACATCACCTTTAAGGTTATTGTTTTCGATATGCAGACTCTCAATTTGAAGTGAAAGTGAATCAATTTGAGCAATATATTTTCGTCTGTAAAACCTTAATTGGTCTATTTCTTCGAGGGCTTTATCTAATTCTCCTTTATTTAATTTTTGTTGTTTTAATAAACCTTGAATACGTTCTGCATAGTCCTGCAATTGCTCGTTTTTTTCTTTTAAGAAATTATCTAACTCCTCGTTTTTGCCTTTGTATTGTGTTAATTCCGCTTCTGTTTCTCCTAATAATTTATCCAATGCTACTTTAGCTGAATCAGTTGAGAATAGCCTTTCCTCGGTTACAACCAATTTTTTATCGGTTTGGAAATAATTGAATACAAAAAAGCCATTTAAGGCAGTTAATATAGCTACCAAGGCCCAAGGTAAAAATACGGCAAAGCGATTACGTTTTTTATTTTCTTCCATACGCGAGCAAAAATAAGATATTCACATAAAAATAAACGAATTCCTATCCACAGTGTTGATATATATGGCAATTAATACTTGCAATCCGCTGTCTTTTTTTACTTTTGCTCTCGATGAAAATTACCACAACTCCCATTGAAGGATTACTTATAATTGAGCCACAGGTTTTTAAGGATGAGAGAGGATACTTTTACGAAAGTTATAATATCCATAAATTTAGAGAAGTTGGGATTCATGAAAATTTTATCCAAGACAACCAATCATTATCTCAAAAAGGAGCTATCAGAGGGTTACATTTTCAAGCAGCGCCATTTGAACAAGGTAAATTGGTAAGGGTAGTGCAAGGTGCTGTTATTGATGTGGTTGTTGATATAAGGAAAGCCTCTGCCACTTATGGACATCATTTCAATATAGAACTGACTGGTGAGAATATGTTGATGTTCTATATCCCAGCTGGTTTTGCACATGGTTTTGAAACATTAGCTGACAATACCATTTTTCAATATAAATGTACCAATGTTTATAATAAATCCTCTGAAGGTGGCGTGCTTTGGAACGACCCTGATTTAAATATTAACTGGCAAACAAAAGAACCTATTATCAGCATAAAGGATCAAGAGCTGCCGACATTTAATACATTTGTAAGTCCATTTTAAACGCTGAAAAAATAACACACACAAGTACACAAAACTATTTTTATGGAATTTGATAATGAAATACAAAATCTCTTAGCGAAGCTAAAAGAAAAATATGATGCATCTGGCCAAGATTGGAAAGCCTATTTAGAGGGTTTATTGCATCAAAATTACCTTAGCTATTGGGATTATATTCATACAGACACTTTGTTGTCTCTGCAAAAGCCAAGGACTGCTATACCTGATGAGATTATATTTATAATGTATCATCAAATAACCGAATTGTATTTCAAACTTACACTTCATGAAATGGAGCAAATTTCGGCTAAAAAAGATTCGATAGATCCTGAATTTTTCGCGGCTCGATTAAAAAGAATGACAGATTATTTCAAGAATCTAATCAATTCTTTTGAGATAATGGTGGATGGTATGGAGCCTAATCAATTTTTGCAATTTCGCATGAGTTTGTTGCCAGCAAGTGGTTTTCAATCCGCTCAATATAGAAGTATTGAAATTTGTGCTACAGATTTCATTCGCATGGTGGATAAAGAGTATAGAGATAATCTGGTAAATGCAAGTATAGATGAGCAATATAAATACATTTATTGGCAAGCTGGTGCTACCGAATTGGCAACAGGTAAGAAGACTTTAACACTTACCCAGTTTGAAGAGAAATACCAAGATTCATTGTTAAGATTAGCCAAAGATTATAAGCTTAAAAACCTTTGGTCCGTTTATAAATCAATGTCTAATGCAGATCAAAAGAATGAGGGATTAATCAAACAATTAAAAGATTTTGATGCCTGTGTAAATGTTAATTGGCCATTGATGCACTATAAATCTGCGGTACGATATTTGCAAAAATCGCCTGAAGATATTGCCGCTACAGGTGGCACCAATTGGCAAAAGTATTTGCCTCCACGTATTCAAAAACGAATTTTCTATCCTGAATTATGGAGCGAAAATGAAATGCAAGAGTGGGGCAAATCATTGATGGAATTGGGTAAATAAGCTCACACATTTATGAAAAAAATAAGTCTCATATTCATAATAGGTTTTGCATTTTTGTACGAGGCCAAAAGCCAAGTGATAGATGATGAAAACGGGAAAACATATTATTACTTTGACAATGATAAGAAGCAGGTAAAAGAAATTTTTCATCATCTCAGACAAATGAAATTTGGTAGACAAGATGGAATTGATTTTGATACAATTATTTATATAAAGCATGGACCTTATTTGAAGTATCATCCAAATGGCCAGCTTGAATGTAGTGGTTATTATCATTATGAAAAACCTGATAGTATCTGGAAAAGATACAGTGCCCAAGGGCAACTGTTAAGTAAAGAAAAATATAAAAATGGACAAAAAATCGATTAAATTGTTTTCATTTTTCATCGTCCTTGGATATTTCCAGTTTGCTTCTGCACAAATTCAAAAAAACATTAGTGTAGGAGATTATATCTATGTAAAGCCATGTAAACCTAAGCAAGATGATTTTAATGGAATTGATATATATAGCAGAACTAATGCTATGGACAAGTCGCATGTAGACTCAATAACAGGCGATGGTTTCTATGAAGCTTTTTTTGATGGGAAAAGTAGCGTGGAAGGTAAAAGATTACCATGCATCATGTCGAATAGAAAATATAAGATAGCTGCACTTCAAGAGTTAGAAGATGAAGGTAAAATAAGGCGAATAGCTATTTGCTACACGAGTTACTATTTGAATGTTATTTGGGTTGAAATTGATGTGGCTTTAAAATCGAATGAAATTGAATTTAGGTAAAAAGCATGTTTTCATTCATTTCTTTTTGTTTAATTTGTTTTTTAGTGAACATATAAAAAATGCTTTTTAACTCACTACATTTTATTTTTTTTCTACCCATAGTGGTGTTGCTTTATTACCTTCTAGCGCACAAATACCGATGGGCGCTTTTATTCATAGCTAGTTCTTATTTTTATTCAGTATTTTATCTTCCATACATATTTATCTTGTACGCAGTTATATTGATTGATTATGTTTGTGGCTTACTTATTGAAAAGAACGAAGGTCGAAGACGATGGTGGTGGTTGCTAGCCAGTATTATCAGCAATATAGGTCTTTTAGGTTATTTTAAATACACTAATTTTTTTATAGATATTTTTAATGAAATAGCCCCGCTAATTCATGTTTCAAAACATATCAAGAACCTAGATATTATTCTTCCTATTGGCCTTTCATTTCACACTTTTCAGTCACTTAGTTATACCATTGAAGTTTATAGGAAGAAACAGAAGGCTGAAAAGCATATAGGATATTTTGCTAATTATGTTTTGTTTTTTCCCCAAATGGTTGCTGGTCCTATTGAGCGATATGATAGACTTGGCAATGAACTTAGAATAAATCAAAGATTAAGTTACGATAATATCAGTCATGGTTTGCGTTTGGTATTGTACGGGTTATTTGTAAAAATGTGTATTGCAGATAACTTGGCACCTTTGGTGGATGAGGTTTACCAAGCACCGCAAAACTACTATTCATCTTCTATTTGGCTCGCCATGATTGCCTTTGCCATTCAAATATATGCTGATTTTTATGGCTATTCAACCGTTGCGCTGGGAGCTGCAAGGATGCTTGGTATTCATTTAATGGATAATTTCAAGCAACCTTATTTTGCTAAGGGTATTCAAGACTTCTGGAAACGATGGCACATTTCATTAAGCACATGGTTTCGCGATTATGTTTTTTTTAGCATGGGTGGGAGTAGGGTGAAAACCTTTCGTTGGATAATCAATGTATTGTTTTTGTTTGCTCTGAGCGGCTTTTGGCATGGAGCTAATTATACTTTTATTATTTGGGGTTTACTTCATGGAATAGCTTATTTATTGGATAAAGGAATTTCTAATTACTTACCTAATCAAATCAAGCAAATGAAGTTGTATTCAATACTAAGTATGCTTGTCACTTTTATGGTGGTTGTTATTATTTGGGTATTTTTTAGGGCAAAAGATTTAACAAGTTCATTGGTTATACTGGAACAGAGTATTAATTATGGCTTTGAGGCATACAAACATATAGAGGTATCTTGGATACCATTATCTATGTTAGGTATATTCATTTTATTTGAAATCGCCATTTTAGATTCTCGCATTGACAATTGGATAGCCTCAAAGCATATCACTTTTCGTTGGCTTGTTTATGGTCTCCTAACTATGTGTTTATTGCTTTTTAGTGGTATTAAAAGTATTCCATTCATTTATTTTCAATTTTAGACATGAAGAAGATAGTAATTAAGATGGGTTGTGCTTTTTTGATGCTGGTGTTATGCTTGGTCTTGTCTAATTTTATTTATGAAAAATATTATTACAGGCAAGATTTGAAAGAGTCAGATGCGGAGATGCTATTGAAACTAGATAGTTTACAATACTCGAGTGATGTATTGTATTTTGCTGAATCTTCCAATGCTACTCTTGCAGATGATGATACTTGTCTGTTGACCATAGCCCAAATGATTGATAGCTTAAATCCAGAAAAAGTTGTTGCGATTGATCATGGCGCCATACATGCAAAAACCTATAAAAGCTTAATCGAAAATATTAAGGAAGATGCTAAAGTGAAAACCCTTATTGTGACCTTAAATATGCGTTCATTTGGGGCTAATTGGATACATTCAAAGATGGAAACAGCTTTGATGAAGGCCAATGTCATGTATGAACAAATACCCCCAATTGCCAAAAGAGTAAAACTTGCATTTAATGGGTTTGATAATCAAAATGATCAGATGAGAGGACATGTTATGGAAGACCATTGGCGTCATGATTATATTCATTTACCTGACACATTTCCATACAAAAATGTAAGGACATGGGACAATGCCGTTGGTGGTGCTAATGTATTGGATTTTACGACACCCGATGGTGATTGGGATATGCCGCGAATTGAGCTTGCCACGAGTTATATTAAGACTTATGCTTTTAGCATTGATACCATCAACAATCCTAGGATAAAAGATTTTGATGAAATTGTGGAGATAGCTAAAAGAAAAAAACTTAAACTTATATATAACTTATTGGCTGAAAATACGGAATATGCTGACTCTTTGGTCGGAAAACCACTGACAGATGTGATGAAAGAAAATGCCCAAATGCTTATTAAGCGCTATACTGATAAAGGTGTTTTGGTAGTTGATAATTTATCTGTGGTGGCAGGAGAAGAGTTTACTGATAAAAGGTGGACCAGCGAGCACTATACCCAAAGAGGCAGATGGACCATCGCCAAGAATGTTGCAAATGCTATGTCTGTCAAATAGATAATTTTAAAATATCATGTGAGTTATTTGTTATTAGCAATTGCTTGGCAATGCTGAAATTGCGATGATTAATAACAATGAAACCAACCATACTTATTACTGGAATTACCAAAGGCATAGGACATGCCATAGCTGAACTATTCGCAAAAAATGGATACAATGTAGCTGGCTGCGCTAGAGATAAAAAGGCATTGGATGCCTTTAAAGCTGAGCTTTGGAACAAATATCCTGAACAAAAATTCTTATTTGCTTTATGTGATGTTAGCGATAAAAATGATGTTTTAGCCTTTGCTTATGATGTAACAGATGAGTTTGAAAGAATAGATATTCTAGTGAACAATGCAGGCGTCTTTATTCCTGGCTCTTTGCTACATGAAGAGGACGGCATTTTTGAGCAACAAATGAATACCAATTTAGCTAGTGCCTATCACTTGAGTAGGGTTATTGCACCAAAGATGATTGCCCAAAAAAGCGGCCATATTTTTAATATTTGTAGTACCGCTAGTATTAAAGCATACAGCAATGGTGCAAGCTATTGCATTAGCAAGCATGCCATGTTGGGTTTTAGCAAAGGGTTGAGAGAAGAGCTAATGCCAACTGGAGTCAGGGTTACGGCTGTTTTGCCGGGAGCTACTTTAACAAATAGCTGGGCTGGAACAGATCATCCTGAAGAAAGATTTATTAAAGCTGAAGATATTGCCCAAAGTATTTGGGATATACATAAGCTCTCGGCCAATGCGGATGTGGAAGAGATATTGATTAGACCGCAATTGGGTGATTTTGCTTAATTGATTTTTATAATTATTTTAAACAAAAAATCCCGCATGAGCATGATTTTTTGTTTGTGTCTTGAACATTTTTATTTTGCCAATGCAATTTTGCTTTTACTCATTTCACCATTGCTTGATTGAACGGTTATGAAATAAATACCATTGTTTAGGGAGGATAAATCTATTTCTGTTTGGTATAGTTTGCTTGTGAATGATTGGTTATGGATAGCCGTGCCTGCAATATCATATACATTTATATTGGCTATTTCTTGGTTGCTGTTTATATTAATAATTCCATTGCTAGGATTTGGATAAACATTATTTCTTGACATTGCTTTTTCTCGAATGCTTGAAGAGGAAGAGGTCATTTCTGATAAAGGTCTTTTATATACACCTCCAAACATTCCTCCGCAATATGCATTTGTTCCTAAAATTGCAAAAGCATAAATAGTATTTGATCCTAAACCATTGCTAACAGCAGTCCAACTTGCTCCATTATTACTTGAAATAAAAACATCATTGTCATTGGAAATAAAAACATCATTTCCGTTGGTATTAATAGCGTTTATTGTTGAATTTAAAACACTTCCACTGCCTATATTTGACCAAGTTGTTCCATTATCACTTGATACAAATATTCCCTTATAAGTGCCTGCATAAATATTGCTACCACCTTTTTTTAATGTTTGAATATCTGTATTAGTTAACCCATTATTACTTGCTACCCACGAACCACCATTATTATTTGATACATAAACTCCTTTGTTGGTACCCAGGTAAATATTATTTCCAAGTGATTCAATACTTGATACTGATGTATTGACGGGTAAACCTAAGTTTGAAGAATTCCAATTAGTTCCATTATTTGTTGATAAAAATACACCCTTATCCGTTCCTGCAAAAACATTGGAACCTGTGATATTTATTGCGTTAATAAATAAAGTGCTTAATCCATTATTTGAAGGTGCCCAATTATTTCCGTTGTTGTTGGAAAAATATATACCACTATCTGTTCCTGCAGCCATATTTGATCCATTAATAGCCATACACCATACTGACAAGTTTAATAAACCATTGTTTTTAACTGTCCACGAATTACCATTATCAGATGAATAAAATACACCACCTAATGCGCTGGCATAAATAGCTGTTCCATTTGTTATTAAAGCGGTAATCCATGTACTATCAGGATTTGGGGAATTTGCTGTTTTCCATTGCGCATCTGCAATGTTTGATTTAGAAATTAATAAAAATAAAATAACTGTTTTGATTGTGGTGTTTATTGTTTTTTTCATTTTGATTTTTTGTTTTACTTATTTAATCGCAATAATGCTTTGTAAAATTTTTCTTTTGTAATTGGCGGAAATAACATTGTCAAACACCAGCAAATATAAAAATACTATCTCTGAAAAATAGCTTAGCACCAATCCTACTTATAAATGTACGTTTTATGTATTTTTTTTATTTGAAATTTCAATAATTCTTATTATTTTTATATTGATTCATAGTGAATTATGGGAAATATTTTTTATATATGCAATATGAAAAGATAGACTATCGTTAAACCTATACTTAAACCGAAATATATGAATCAAATCTACACTGAAGAAATCCTTTTACGCTACATCTACAATGAAACTACATCCACGGAAAATGCTCAAATTGAATCGCATTTGAAAACGAATGAGAATTTTAAAAAGTCGTATGATGAAATGCTTCAAAGCATTGATTCTTTAAAAGAAGCGGAAATAGCACCCTCTAAACATAGTGTGAATGCTATTTTAGATTATGCCAAACAGCATAGTTCGGCTGAAGAGCTAGCTTAATTTGCTTATTGTATTAAAATTCCCTTTGCCAGTATTTTTATTTCAGTACTGTCTTTTACCATCGTACCTTTTATGTAGGCTTTTTTGCCTTCGATTTTTCTGGGTAATACAAATGCTTTGTCTTCAATATCAACCAAAATGGGCTGCTTGTTTCCATTTTCTAAACTCAACCAACAGCCTTCACCTTTGCAGTAATTGGCAATGGTGCCACTAAATATGCCGGTTTCTTTTTTTCCTTTTTGTTCAATGTTATTGTAAGCAGTTATAGCATCTTTCGAGTCGTTTGTGTTCTCAATTGTTTCTCCAAAATTTCCAATCTGAGATAATTTGCTTCTTGGGTCGTTAGAACAAGCGAAAGCAAAAAATGAAAACGAAATAATGGTAAGTAGCTTTTTCATGACATAGAATTAAGTTTCAAATATGAAGAAATCTGTAAGACTAATCAAACAATAATTGGTTCAGATTGTATGTCATAATAACGTGTTTTGTCCGTTAATGTAAATTTTATGTGAGTAAAACACAATTGCTATGGGGATTTGTGCTCAATTGATAATTTGCAGGCCTATTTATAATGATAAAAAACAAATCCATTTACATAACGCTTATATTGCTTTTCATGGCTCAAATTAGCTTGTATTCTCAAAAACAACCCATTCATAAATATACATTAAATCCACTATTGAAGAGCCATAAAGCTAAAGAGCTTTGGATAGGAAATCCCCAAGACAAAGATGGACGTTTTATTAATCACGAATATCCGTTTTGGCCAGAGGCAAAAGAACTTTGGAAGTGGCAAAGAGAAACTAACCCTCAAAAAGAAGTAAAGAAAGGCGATACTTTTAAGTTGAAAGTAGAAACGGATACAAGCTTCTTGAGTCACAAAAATGATGTGATTGTATGGCTAGGTCATGCTAGTTTTTTTATCCGCATAAATGGTGTGAGTTTGATTACCGATCCTGTTTTTTACAATGCCAGCCCAGTGGTAAAAAGGAAGAGTGCTTTGCCTTTTGATGTCAATTTAATCAAGGGTTTAGATTATATATTGATAAGCCATGATCACCGAGATCATTTAGATGAAAAGAGTTTGAACTTGGTATATGCCAATAACCCTGGAGTGAAAATATTATCAGGTTTGAATATGGATGATTGGTTCAATAAAATGCTTAAAAAACCGAATGTTGAAACAGCTAGTTGGTATCAGCAATTCAGCACCGATACTAACAAAATTGAGATTTACTTTATGCCTGCCAGACATTGGAGCAGAAGAGGTTTAACGGATACTAATAAACACCTGTGGGGGAGTTTTGTGATAAAAGCCAATGGTAAAAAAATATTTTTCAGTGGCGATAAGGGATATGGTAGTCATTTAAAGGAAGTGGGTGACATCTTTGATGGTATTGATGTATGCATCATTGAAGTAGGTGCCTACAAACCTGAATGGTTTATGTCCAGCAATCATATTTCGCCATCCAATGCAGTGAGAGCAGCCAATGAAATGAGGGCAAAACATTTTGTGCCAATGCATTATGGAACCTTCGACTTGAGTGACGAACCCATGGGCGAACCCGCCCAAATATTGTTGAAAGAAAAAAGTGAGTCGAAACTGAATGCTGACTTACATTTGCTGTCTATTGGTGCCAACTATCAATTTTAATTTTAATTGAAAATTAGTTTAAAACATATCTTTATTTTCCTAGGTTCATTCCTTTTTGTGTTGAATGCATCAGCCCAAAAAAGGTTTACCATTAGTGGCTATTTAAATGATAAAAGCACGGGCGAAAGCCTTATTGGCGCTACCATAAAAGTAAATGAACTAAAAACGGGAACGGCCACCAATTCCTATGGATACTATTCACTTTCCTTACCTCAAGGTAATTATACTTTGGTATTCTCATATCTCGGTTTTAAAACATTAAGTGTTCCTATAATTTTGGATAAAAATACCATCATCATCCAAAAGATGGAGGTACAAATAAATGAGAGCAAAGAGGTTGTTATTACTGGTGAGCGTGAAGATAAGAATGTGAAGAGCACTGGGATGAGTCGCATGGAAATTACAGGACAACAAGTAAAAAATTTACCTGTAATTTTTGGCGAACCAGATGTGTTGAAAGCCATAACCTTATTGCCAGGAATAAAAAGTGGAGGAGAAGGTAGTACTGGATTTTATGTGCGTGGAGGTGGTCCTGACCAAAACCTCATTTTGATGGATGAGGCAGTTGTTTATAACCCTTCACATTTGTTTGGATTCTTGTCTGTTTTCAATACAGATGCGGTTAAAAATATTGATGTAATTAAGGGTGGTATGCCTGCTAATTATGGAGGTCGTTTGTCATCTATCCTCAATGTGAATTTACGTGAAGGAAATAATCAAAAGTATGTTGTGAATGGAGGTGTTGGATTAATTGCTTCAAGGTTATCTGCTGAGGGACCGATACAAAAGGGAAGAAGTAGTTTTTTAGTTGCGGCTCGAAGGACTTATGTGGATGTGCTCGCAAGGCCTTTTCTATCTGACAATTTAAAGGGAAATAGTTATTACTTTTATGATATCAACCTTAAAATGAATTTTAACTTGGGTCAAAAGGACAAATTGTTTTTCTCGGGATATTTTGGAAGGGATATTTTGAACTATCAAAGTCCAACCAATAGTAGTTTTCATTTTGATTTAGGTTGGGGCAATTCCACAGCTACTCTTAGATGGAATCATGTATTTAATTCTAAATTATTTTGCAATACTAGTGCGGTTTATAACAGATACGACCTATACAATAATCTAACTGCGGGATCTTTCGGTTTCAATATCAGAAGCGGTATTCAAGATTGGAATGTAAAGAATGATTACACTTGGTTTATAAACGATAAGCACCAAGCAAAATTTGGATTAAATTATACTTTTCATACTTTCACTCCAGGCATCTTAACGGGTCAAGCGGGTAGCATAATTTTAGATCAAGAAATCAGTAAGCAATATGCACATGAGTTGGCGGTTTATGCTATGGATGAATGGCGCATCAACCAAAGATTTAACTTGAATGCTGGACTAAGGGCTGTGTTTTATGATATGGTAGGACCTTATACCAAAAAACAATATAATACTGATAATCTGCCCACAGGTGTTGAAACATCATGGAAAACCAATGAAAGCATTGCTTTTTACCCGAGATTAGAACCACGTGCAGCTTTAACCTATTTGATAAATGAGCAATCATCTGTAAAAGCATCATTCACGCAAACTTATCAGTTTATTCATCTTGCCACCACCTCAGGCGCTTCATTTCCTGTAGATTTGTGGGTGCCAAGTTCTCAAAGGGTAAAGCCGCAATTGGCTTATCAATATGCATTGGGTTACTTTAGAAATTTTGATAACAATAAATGGGAAACCTCAGCCGAGGTGTATTATAAACCCATGTATAACCAAATTGAATTCAAGCCTTTTTCTCGTTTGTTCTTTAATCAAAATTTAGAGGAAGAAATGGTTTTCGGACAAGGATTAAGTTATGGACTTGAACTTTTTGTAAAGAAGAAAGTAGGTAGAACGACTGGCTGGATTGGTTATACCTTAAGCAAAACCACCCGTCAGTTTGATGAGTTGAATGGAGGACAAGCCTACTTTTTTAGATATGACAGAACGCATGATATATCGGTTGTAATAAGCCACACCTTTAACAAGAAATGGAGCATGAATTTTGTGTTTGTTTATGGTACAGGTAATGCAGTTACATTGCCTATTGCGCGTTATGCATATAGAGTGGGTTACAACGTGGAACAAAATAAACCTGAACTAACTTTCATTGATGTGTATGGTAAAATTAATGATTACAGGTTGCCAGCCTATCATCGTGCAGACATCTCATTTACCTATTTAGCAAAG
>Ga0214921_10002338_pt1 | contig 31057 bp, 32 predicted proteins | sample LL1505_MetaG_FD_177992 | JGI IMG/M metagenome (GOLD analysis project Ga0214921, IMG submission 177992) | Freshwater microbial communities from Lake Lanier, Atlanta, Georgia, United States - LL-1505 | ecosystem: Environmental > Aquatic > Freshwater > Lake | place: USA: Georgia | collected... | reverse complement strand
AGAGTGATAACTCACCAAACATATCTCCAGGTCCTAAAATTGAAAGTAGATTTTCTCGTCCATCAGAGGATGTTGTGCCAAGTTTTAACTTTCCATCAGTTACAACAAATAATCTATCTCCAGCATCGCCCTCTTTAAATAAGGTCTGTCCTTTTGAGATCTTAACCGCTGTCATAGAGGCCCTAAGAGTTGAGGCAGAAGCATCATCTAGTGCAGTAAATAATGGCGCACGACGCACAACCTCTTCTTCATTTTTATTAGGCATAAGGCAGAGGATACAACCCCTACCCGTTTTAACTCTAATAAGCGTAATCTTGGCCAAATGCGTGAGAGTTTGGCTAATAAAAAGATACGAGCAAAAGCTATTTATCGCTTACTTAGTAAAAACTATCCAAATGTTAGATGCGAGTTAGATTATTCAAACCCATTTGAATTACTAGTTGCGACTATTTTATCTGCCCAATGCACCGATAAGCGAGTAAATCTAACGACGCCAGCTTTGTTTAAAAAATATAACACAATTAAAAAGATGGCTGCAGCAGATACAAAAGATCTTGAAAGATTAATAAAATCAACAGGATTTTTTAGAGCAAAAGCAAAAAACATTAAATCATTAAGTCAAAAGATTCTAATTGATTTTGGGGGTGAAGTTCCAAATAATCTTGAGGATTTAATTACCTTACCTGGCGTGGGAAGAAAGACGGCTAATGTGGTTTTAGGCCATGCATTTGGCATTCCAGGAATAACTGTTGATACACATTTTGGTAGGTTAAGTAGGAGATTTGGTTGGAGTAAAGAAAATAATCCAGTGAAGGTTGAGTTTGAGGTGGGGGAACTAATTACTAGAAAAGAATGGACAAATTTGTCGCAGCGCCTAATTTGGCATGGCCGGCGGGTGTGCCACTCACGTAAGCCAGCATGTGGTGCCTGTGTATTAGCTAAGTTATGCCCATCATTTGGAATTGGTGAGAGTGATCCAATTAAAGCAAAGCGTTTAGTTAAAACGGAGGCAGACTTTAAGTGAGAAAACTTTCCGTGCTTATGATTACAGCATTATTACTAAGTAGCTGCTCTACTGCTGAGCAACTACCAACAGCTGCGCTTGGTGTGATTCCAAGCTGTGATGAGATCGATACGAGTAAAAAAACTAGCGAGGTGCTTAAAATGTCCTGCCTAGATGGCACATCAGAAATTAATTATCACAGCATTAAAGGACCTATAGTTATTAATGTTTGGGCCTCTTGGTGCACGGGGTGTAAAGAGGAGATGCCTTACTTTGTTGATCTTTATGCAAAACCAATATTTAAAAGTGGTGCGATTAAATTACTTGGCATTGATGTTGATGAGAAAAATGCTGATAGCGGGCCAAATTTTGTTAAATCTCATGGCATGAGTTGGCCTCATTTAGAAGACACAGATAGCAGGTCAAAGTTGGTATTCGGCCCAGGAGTTCCTGTTACCTACTTTCTAGATAAAAGCGGTGAGGTTATTCATAAACACATAGGCGCCTATCGATCTAAAAGCCAGCTTTATGAAGCAGTTGAAAAGTATTTTGAGGTAAAGCTTTGAAGGCATTTGATTTATTAGTTCTCCTAGCTCTACTAATTACTGCATACGGCGGATTTAAAAATGGTTTTATTCAAACTATATTTAGAACTATTGGTTATATCGCAGGCGGTGTAGCAGGAGTTGCAATTGCTGTAGAGGTGATGAGTACGTGGAGTAGTAATCTTGCTAAAGCATCGGGCGCGATATTACTAATTTTAATACTTGCAACAGCCGGTGAGTTTATTTTGGGCAAAGTTGGTCAAGGTTTTAGAAAAGTACTTTTTATCTCACCATTAAAACTGCTTGACTCATTACTAGGTGCTGGTCTTGCCATACTTCGTACTGTATTTATTGTTTATTTACTCTCTATAATTTTAACTGCAACACCTTGGAGTATTGGTGATAAATACATCGCTAGTTCACAGTTTTATACCTACACAGACTCACATTTACCAAAAGTAGTAACTGAGCTTAAAACTTATGGTGATAAATTATTTAAGCAGATCAACTAGTCTTCTGATTTACCACTTTGCAAGCCTTCAGAGATTAACTTCATAACATTTGGATCAGCCAAAGTAGTTGAGTCACCTACTGCTCGGTTTTCGGCAACATCTTTTAACAACCTTCGCATTATTTTGCCACTTCTTGTCTTTGGTAGTTCCGCAACCACCATTATTTGCCGAGGCTTTGCAATTGCGCCTATTTCTTTTGCAACATGATCTCTTAATTGCTTAACTAAAATGTCACCCTTAGCTGCTTCTATCCCACCGCGCAAAATAACAAATGCAACAATACCTTGACCTGTCATCTCATCCTTAGCACCAACTACTGCAGCCTCTGCAACTGCTTCATGAGAAACTAAAGCGGATTCAACCTCAGTTGTTGAGATTCGATGTCCTGAAACATTCATTACATCATCTACTCGGCCTAAGAGCCAGATAGCGCCATCTTTATCTAACTTAGCGCCATCTCCTGCAAAATATAAATCATTAAATCTTGACCAGTATGTATCTTTGTAACGCACTGGTTCTTTCCAAATACCACGCATCATTGATGGCCAGGGCTGCGTTAATACTAAATATCCACCACGACCATTACCAACCGCATTTCCTTCATCATCTACAACCTCAGCGCCAATTCCAGGAAGAGCCTTCATGGCGCTCCCTGGTTTAGTTGCAGTTACACCAGGTAATGGCGAGATCATTATTGCGCCAGTCTCTGTCTGCCACCATGTGTCAACAATTGGGCAGTTATTTTTACCAATTACTTCTCGATACCACATCCAAGCTTCCGGGTTAATTGGTTCACCAACAGAACCAAGAAGACGAAGTGATGAAAGATTAGATCCATTTGGATACTCATCTCCCCATTTCATCCAGGTTCTAATTAAAGTTGGCGCGGTATATAAAATACTTACTTTATATTTTTCAATTAGCTGGAAAATACGTCCCTTAGTTGGTGTATCCGGTGTTCCTTCATACATCACCTGAGTAGCGCCATTTATCAGCGGTCCATAAACAACATATGAATGTCCAGTAATCCAGCCAATATCTGCGGTGCACCAATAAACATCTGTTTCAGGTTTTAAATCAAACACTGCGTGGTGAGTAAAAGCAGCTTGAGTTAAGTAACCACCGGTAGTGTGATAAATACCCTTTGGTTTTGCAGTAGTTCCTGAGGTGTAGAGAATAAATAAACCATTTTCAGAGTCAAAAAACTCTGCTTCATGTTTATCAGATTGCTTGTCAACAATCTCATGCCACCAAACATCTTTGCTACTCCACGCCACTCCTTGGCTAGTTCTTTTAACAACTAATACATTTTTAACATTTGTAGAACCTTTAAGTGCCTCATCTACCGCACCTTTTAGCGCAAAGGCGGCTCCTTTGCGATATCCACCATCTGCAGTAATTACTAAAGTGGCATCTGCATCTTGGATTCTAGAAAGTAGAGCATCTGCTGAGAAGCCGCCAAAGACAACTGAGTGCATAGCTCCTAATCTGGCGCACGCAAGCATTGCAATGGCAGCCTGCGGGATCATTGGCATGTAAATTGCTACTCGATCACCTTGTTTAACGCCAAGTTCAATTAACGCATTTGTAGCTTTACAAACATCACTAAGTAATTGTTTATAGGTAATTGTTTGAGTGTCCCCTGGCTCACCTTCAAAATGAAAAGCTACTCGCTCCCCTCGGCCTTCTAAAACATGCCGGTCTAAGCAGTTAAAGCTTGCATTTAATTTTCCACCAACAAACCATTTAGCAAAGGGTAATTGCCAATCAACAACTTGATTCCACTTTTTATCCCAAGATAATCTATTTGCTTGTTTTTCCCAGAAAGCTAATCGATCTTTATTTGCTTCATCATAGATATCACTTTTTGTATTTGTATTATCAATAAACGATTGTGATGGGGTGAATGTGCGATCTTCATAGGATAAATTCTCAAATGATTCACCGCTAATCTCATTACTCATAGTTAGTAGATTATCAGCGATGACTTTTCCCCACCAGTACAGTTTTATAACTTTTCACACTTAATCTTTTAGTAGGTTGCCGTGCTACCGCCTAAATTTAATAAAAATCAATTAACACCTACTGAGAGGAAGTTATCTTGTTAACTACTACCCTAATTACCTTAATCACCATTTTAGAGCGCCTACTTGCAACTGGTGCTTTAACAACTGCCCTATCAGCCCTTTTTAGAAGAGCCTTAACACTTCTTGGCGTGTGAGTAGATAAATAGTGAGCATTTGGGCGGTGACTTTTAAAACCGCCCGAAATGTGATGGAATTAGCCGTAATCCCGTAGATAATTACAACTACAAAAAGGCAGCGTTGCTAATTTGTGGCTCTTAATAGTGGGAGAAAAATGCCAGCTGTAGTGTTACTTGGTGCGCAGTGGGGCGATGAGGGCAAGGGAAAAGCAACTGATCTATTAGGTGATCAAGTTGATTATGTTGTCAGATATCAAGGCGGAAATAACGCTGGTCACACAGTTGTAATTGGTGATCAAAAGTACGCACTTCACTTACTACCTTCCGGAATTCTTTCACCAAATGTAGTCCCAGTAATTGGCAATGGTGTTGTAATAGATCCAGCTGTATTACTTGAAGAGATAAAAGGACTAAATGAGCGAGGTATTAATACCTCAAAACTTAAGATTTCAACTAATGCGCATCTTATTACGCCATATCACCGCACCATCGATAAAGTCTCTGAGAGATTTTTAGGTAAATCAAAGATTGGCACTACCGGCCGTGGCATAGGCCCGGCTTATGCTGACAAGATAAATCGAATCGGCATAAGAGTGCAGGATCTATTTGATCCTTCTATTTTAAAACAAAAAATTGAGGCAGCACTGCACGATAAGAATCAGATTTTGATTAAGGTTTTTAATCGCAAAGGTATCACCGTTGATGAGGTTATATCTGAGTACCTTGGTTATGCGCAGGTTTTAAAGCCTTTTATAGCAGATACTGCTTTGTTATTAGATCAAGCGTTAAAGGCTGGAAAAAATGTATTACTTGAGGGAAGCCAAGGAACATTATTAGATGTTGATCATGGTACTTATCCTTTTGTTACATCCTCTAATCCAACTGCAGGTGGAGCTTCTACTGGATCTGGAATTGGTCCAACAAAGATCACTCGCGTAATTGGAATTCTTAAGGCATACACAACACGAGTTGGAAGTGGTCCATTTCCAACTGAGTTATTTGACGCAGATGGTGAAGCGCTAAGAAAAATCGGTGGTGAAGTTGGTGTTACCACCGGGCGCAATAGACGCTGTGGTTGGTTTGACGCACCAATTGCAAGATATGCGGTCAGAGTTAATGGCCTAACAGATTTCTTCTTAACCAAACTTGATGTTTTAACTGGCTGGGAGAAGATCCCAGTTTGTGTTGCATATGATATTGATGGCGCACGGGTTGAAGAACTACCAGCATCACAATCTGATTTTCATCATGCTAAGCCTATATATGAGTATCTGCCTGGCTGGAGTGAGAATATTTCAAAGGCCAAATCAATTAATGATTTGCCAAAAAACGCTAGAGCTTATGTGGAGTATTTAGAAAAGATATCAGGAGCGCCTATTTCAGCCATCGGAGTTGGCCCAGGAAGAGATGAAACAATTCTAGTTAGAGACTTAATCAAATGAGCATCACACCAAATGTTTTAGCGACAAGGTATGCAACTACTGAGATGGTGGCAATCTTTGATCCAATAAATAAAATCATTGCAGAGCGTAAGTTTTGGATCACAATATTAAAGCTACAGAAAAAAGCACGGCTACCAATAACGGATGCTGATATTTCTGCTTATGAAAAGGTGATAAATAAGGTTGATTTAGCCTCAATTGAAAGAAGAGAGAAGATCTCTCGCCATGATGTGAAGGCCCGGATTGAAGAGTTTAACTCTTTAGCAGGGGTTGAGAAGATTCATATTGGTTTAACTAGCCGGGATCTAACTGAAAATATAGAGCTAATTCAAATACGTGATGGTTTAAATTTAATTAGAAAAAGAAGCCTAGAATCATTGTTTCTACTTGAGAAAAATATAACCAAGTATGAAAAAACCTATATGGTGGGTAGAAGTCATAATGTGGCAGCCCAAGTTACAACTTTAGGTAAAAGATTTGCTACATGTGGTGAGGAGTTACTGTTTTCATTAACTGCTCTTAATGAGTTAATTAATCGATTACCCCTTCGAGGTCTTAAAGGACCAGTTGGAACCGGACAAGATGGTATTTCATCCCTTGGCTCTGTAAAAGATTTAACAAAGATGGAAGAAGCAATTGCTTCAGAGTTTGGTTTTGAAAATAATTTAACAAGTGTTGGCCAGATCTATCCAAGATCAATTGATTTTGAAGTTGTATCTAAGTTATTACAGATAGCTTCCGCTCCATCATCATTTGCGACTTCTATCAGATTAATGGCAGGTAGTGGTTTAGTAAGTGAAGGATTTAAACAAGGACAAGTTGGTTCCTCTGCTATGCCACATAAAATGAATTCAAGATCATCTGAGCGAATAAATGGCATGATGGTTCTACTTCGTGGTTACGCTGGTATGGCAGCAGATCTAGCAGGGGATCAATGGAATGAAGGAGATGTCTCTTGCTCTGTAGTTAGAAGAGTTGTTATCCCAGATGCCTTCTATGTTACAGATGGCTTACTTCACACCTTTATGACCATTCTTACCGAGTTTGGTGTTTTTGAAGAGAATATAAGTAAAGAATTATCTGAGCAGCTACCATTTTTAGCTACAACACAAATATTAATGGCATGTGTTAAGGCTGGAATGGGCAGAGAGGTGGCTCATGAAATGATTAAAAAACATGCCACTACAAATACTGCTAGTAACTTCTTTACCGCATTAACTAGCGAGAAAGATTTTCTACTTTCCCTCACTCAACTAAATGATCTAATTAGAAACCCAGCAGCCTTCGCTGGGAGCGCCCTTGAACAATCAAAGCAAGTTAGTGAGCAGATAAATAAGCAAACAAAGGGTGAAGTAAGTAAAGTTGATCTAAAGCCATTGATTTAAGCACGAGCACTTACCGCACAGAGGTTTTCGATAGAAAATTTAGCCAATTCACAGTAAATTCACTTAAGATTTGGCTAGACAGAGCGTTTTTAGCGGTTATTATTAGCATCTAAGCAAAGAGTGAAAGTGGGATTTAAAATGGTTAAAGTTTCAAATAAAGTAAGAGCATTAGTACTTGCGGCTACGTTCGGCCTATTTCTTGCCACTACTTCTTTTGCCACCACTTCAAGTGCAGCAACTGTTAAAAATGGTGTCACTTGTAAGAAGCTTGGCCAAAAAACTAAATCTGGCAGTAAAACTTACTATTGTGAAAAAAATCCTTATGTAACTCCAACTAAGAATACCTGGACGCTTGCTGCTTGCCTGGACGCTAATGATCTATACATTGAGGCTAAAGACCAGTATGGAATCTTTAAAGATATTCTCTCTGGATCACCCGAAGGTATTACTGAGTTAGGCAAACTGCAAAGGAGCATGGATTCTTTAACGGTTCTAATGAAGAATCAGGCTTGTAAAAAAGGAGAATAATTTTTAACTTTTTGACAACTGCTTAGTAGTTAGTATTTCTGGATCATTTTATAATTATGGAAAATGATCCAGAAATTAGAGTCCAAGTTAAGAAAATCCTTGAACTAGTCAAGTCAGTATCACCTGGCAAATCTGTTGAATTAAGAGTGCCACCCTATGGCGCTATTCAATGTGTTGCGGGTAGTAATCACCGGAGAGGAACACCACCTAATACAGTTGAAATGAGTGGGCAAACTTTAGTTAGGCTGATTAATGAGCCATCGATTTGGAGTTCTCTCTGCGATTCAGGTGAAGTAAAGGCTTCGGGTTTACTTAGTGATTTATCTTATGTTATCGCCCAAGCGGCGGTGAAATATAGAGCCTAATCATCCTAATTTGGCATAAAGCGGGGGTGATTGGTTAATCTTCACCCTACGACAGAAAAGATATTGTAAGGAGGCCTATCCATGGGACGCGGCCGTTCAAAAGCAAAACAAACCAAGGTTGCCAGAGATTTGAAGTATTCAAATCAAGATATGGATCTAGAGAGTTTGGCAAAAGAGTTACATGGTGAAATTGATTCAGAAAATAAAGATAAAGACATTTACTTAAACATCAAAGACGATAACAAAAATTAGTTTTATTTATTTTCAAGTGGAATAACTATTTTATAATACGTTCTACCTTTATAGTTCTTGTTCCCATAACGTTCCATAGTGGACCATGAATTCCAATTCTTTGGTTAAGTGTAAAATGTTTTTGGTACTCTATATTTAGTTCTTTTTCTAGATCATAAACTGTCCCACTATTCTCGCGAAATAATTCTAACTTCTCTAAAACTTTAAAGTTTTTGAAATTATCTATGCTTGAATAGTAATCGTCTGTAATACTTAATTGAACAGAATTTACTATTGTCAGTAAATCTGCTGGGTTAACTGGATATTGGTACTTACTGTACCAGCCCAATAATTTCCACAATTTATGCAGTTTAGTTTTTAGAAAATTTCTACATTGAAATGAATAACTTTTATCTCTATATAGATAATTTCGAAAATGCCCATCGTCATAACTTATATAAGCGACCCCATCTTTTTTTAGGATTCTTGCGATTTCATTGAAAAACATTTGTTTGTCCCAAACATGTTCCAGAACCGCAAAACTATAAACGATGTCTTGGCTCTCGTTTTTAACATCTTTAGTACTATCAAAAAATAATACGTTTTTACCCTTGATTTTAGTTTTCGCAATTCTAAGTTCACTTTTATCAGGTTCAGAAAAAGTTAAATTCAAATTCGGAAATTTTGATAAAACTGAAACCCATCTATCGCCTTTACCGCCACCTAAATCAGTAACTGAGTCTGTTTTTTTTATAAATCTAAGTAATGAATCTTTATTACCAGAAATTAACATTGGTACATTTCTCCTTGGTAGAACCAATAATCAGTAATAAAGTATAGCAAAACCATCATTATTATATTATTTATTGATTTATAGAGTATATGAATTATTCTCAATTAACTTAATCTAGAACTTCCAATAAAGATGTAAATGTGTAAGATACGTCCATGAAAGTGTTACTTACAGGTGCAGCAGGTTTCTTAGGTTCACACTTGTCAATGAAACTTATTGAGCAAAAGCACGAAGTAATCGCGATTGATGACCTATCGACAGGCTCAATAAAAAATATCAAATATTTAGTAAATGATCCAAATTATTCTTTTATTGAGCATGATGTTAGAGTTCCTTATCAAGCTAATATTGACGCAATATTAAATTTTGCATGCCCGGCCTCTCCAGTTAATTATCAAAAAGATCCAGTTCGGACGATTGAAACAAATTTCTTAGGAATGATTAATATGCTTCACCTAGCTAACGAGACTGGAGCCAGAATTATTCAAGCTTCAACTAGTGAAATTTATGGAGATCCAATTCAATCACCGCAAAAAGAGAGCTACTGGGGAAATGTAAATCCAATTGGAATTAGGTCTTGTTATGATGAAGGTAAGCGGGCTGCTGAAACGTTATGTTTTGATTACCGCAGGCAGCATAATTTAGACACCAGGGTAATCAGAATTTTTAATACCTATGGCCCAAATATGGCAATTGGTGATGGCAGAGTCGTGAGCAATTTTATTGTACAAGCACTTAGAAATGAGCCCATAAATATTTATGGTGATGGAAAACAAACTAGATCTTTTTGTTACGTTTCAGATCTGGTGGATGGTATTTATAAATTGTTGCAGTTAGATAAAAATCCTGATACCCCAATAAACCTTGGGAATCCAAATGAATTTACGATTCTAGAGTTAGCTAAGGTTGTTATCGACATAACTAAATCTAAGAGTGAAATTGTAAATAATCCCCTGCCACAAGATGATCCAAAACAGAGATGCCCAGATATTTCTCTTGCAAAATCTACTCTTAATTGGGAACCCACAATTGAACTAAGAGAAGGTATTGAAAAGACTGTAGCATACTTCAAGCAAATAATATGATTAGCAATAAAGTTACCCACTTGATAACAACAATAGAGCGTGGGGGCGCTGAAAAGCAGTTATTAACTTTGACTAGTGAACAAGTTCAATCTGGACTAAATGTAGTGGTGTTATACCTAAAGGGAAAGCCAGATTTAAAAAATGAGTTTGAAGAATTAGGAGTCGAAGTAAATAATCTACTTGTCGGAAAAAGCTTTTTAAAGCAAATCTTTTTGTTATCTAAGTACTTAAGAAAAAATCCATCACCTGTGCATGCTCACTTGCCAAAATCAGAACTACTTGCTGCAGTAGTTATTGCAAAAAAGTATTTTATTTTTTCTCGTCATAACGCTGAACCGTTTTGGCCAAGTGGCCCACGAATTATTTCTAACTTACTTTCAAAATATGTTTGTAAAAGAGCAATCCAGGGTATTGCAATATCAAATGCGGTTAAGAGTTATTTAATTAAAAGAGGTGAGGTACCAAGTGGCTACAAAATTGATTTAGTTTATTATGGGTTCCAAAAAGATATTTCAACTAATTCCGTAGGCTTGAATCTAATAACAAATTTAATGAATAGTCAAAGTTCAAACTATATAATTGGTACTATTGGAAGGTTGGTTCCTCAAAAAGATTACTCCACATTGCTAAGCGCATTTTCTAATGTTTTAAAAAGTTTGCCTAAGACTCAACTATATATAGTTGGAGAGGGTTATTTACAAAAAGATTTAATTGAATTTAGCAAGTCACTAGGTGTCGACGGTAAGGTTTATTGGTTAGGTAAGACGGAGTACATTAATGAATTTTTATCAAAACTAGATCTATTCATTTTACCTAGCAAGTATGAAGGATTTGGGCTTGTTTTATTAGAGGCTATGGTCGCAAAGAAGCCGATTATTGCAGCAAATAACTCAGCAATACCTGAGGTTTTAGGCAAAACTTATGAGGGCCTTTTCTCAACTGGGGATGCAAATGCGTTAGCACAACAAATTAAAACAGCAATTAGTGATGATAATTTTTCAAAAAGATTAGTTAACTCTTACTCAAGCCAGCTTGATTTATTTGACCCAAGTAAAATGAATAGAAATATTAAAAATGTCTACTCAAACTCTGGTTTTTAGCCTTATGCTACTTATCAATTAGAGCATATATATGCGTCCAACCCCATATGTTGCATCCCTCCGGATCTATGAACCAATAGATTCATTTGAGGCGACTGATCAAGTTAGATGGTCACAGATTGTTATCACCTCACCAACTAGTTGGGATGAACAAAAAAGAGCTCTCACTAGAACAATAAATAATGAGCCACCTGCGCTAAAGCTAGATGGGGCTCATGTGTTAGATCATGAGGGGAAAAGATATGTTGCTCCTTGGTCCACTGCTGCAAGGTGCTGGGCAGCCTTAGATGATTTTAGATATACACTTCCAGCTGATGTAATAAAGTTTTTTGTTCCCCAAACTATTGAAGACTCTATTAGAAGTACTACTGAGATAGTTGAAGATAAGGTTTCACATATCCTTACCTCAACCTGGAATATCCCACCTCGTTGGTTTGCTCTCTTTCATCCAGAGGAGCGACTACGTGGTGAGAATGAGGATGGCCCCTTCACAATTATGCGAACCTCGATTGGTAAGGCAAAGCAGCGAACTACCTTTACCCATGAAGCAGTGCTAAGTGCTTTTGGTTCAGGTCAGGTAGAGGCTGAGATTGCAGACCTTCTGCAGTGGCTTGAGATCTTTGATAACAATTCAATTGTGGAGTTAGATTACGGCGGCCTTGCTATTTATTTGAATAACTTACTTATTCAAAATGGTGAGGCAGGTCTTGATGCCGACACCTCGGTTGAGGATGTGAGCACATCTATTGCAGGGCTTGCATCAGGCGACGGAGCACTGGCTGGCCGTGGCTATGAGCGGTTGGTCTCGCGCTGGCGCAAGGTGGCCTCACTGGAATCTGCAACCTAGATTTAAGTACTTGTCCTTAAATATATTTAAAGGGATACTTAGCCCATAAGGTTTAAATCAGACAATCTGCAGTAAATATTTTATTAGATGAAAGATGGAGGTTAAGGGAATGAGTCAAAGTAATCTCTCCCATCTTTCAGTCAGTGGCCAAGAGAATTTGCTAACCCCAGCAGAGGTTGCCTCCCTTTTCCGGGTTGATCCAAAGACTGTTACAAGGTGGGCAAAAGCTGGCAAGTTAACTTCAATTAGAACTCTTGGTGGACACCGCAGGTATAAAGAGTCTGAGGTTAAAGCGTTACTAAAAACTATTTCTCCAAATACATCCTCAAATCAGGTGGGGGCAAATTAAATGAGTGAACAAACTTCTAAAAAAGAAAGTAATGATCCAAAGGCGAAGATGCTTGAGGCGCTTGCAAAGAAACAAAAAGGACAAAACACAGGTAAAGCATCAGGGCCGGCAGGCGGATCAAAGATAGGTGCTGGTCAAACTGGTGGGGCTGCTCCAAAAATGCACCGAAGAAAAGCAGGCTCAGCATAATTACTAAGAGTTTCTAATGTCTATTTCACAAGTTGATTATTTCCTTTTGTTTGTAATCTCTTATGTATTAGTAGGGCTACTCACACCAGTAATGCGTAAAATTGCACTCGCGCAAGGAGTTCTAGATCACCCGAACTCTGCTCATAAGTCGCACAAAAACCCAGTTCCATATTTGGGCGGTGTCGCAATTATTATTGGGGTTGTTGTTGTTTCCTATATCGCATTAATTTCTAATAAATTCACCTGGAGTAATTTTTGGCTTGCAACATCAGTTCTTGGTCCTGCACTAGTAATGGGATTAGTTGGATTATGGGATGATTTAAAAAGCCTAAATCCTCTGCCTAGATTTATCGGACAAAGTATTGCCGGAGTAGTTGTTGCTTTTATCTTGATATTAAATGACAATATTGGAAACCCTACAGGAATCACTTTTCTAGATGCAGCAATAACAGTTTTATGGATTGTTGGAATATGCAACTCAATTAATTTCTTTGATAATTTAGATGGTGGCGCTGCCGGGACTGTGGCCATCACTGCGATTTCACTGACTTATTTGGCGATAACTGGTGATCAATATTTCATTGCTGCGCTATCGGTTGTGGTAGCAGGTTCGACACTTGGGTTTTTAATTTGGAACAGAGCCCCTGCTCGGATATATATGGGAGATGCTGGAGCCCTATTCTTAGGTTTACTAATTGCAACTCTGACTGTTCGATTTAAACCATCTACGGATAATTCAGTAAGTTCTTTTGCTATACCTGTACTACTACTTGCCGTTCCAATTTTGGACACAACGGTCGCAGTTTTTTCTAGGCTCCGCAGAAAAGTTTCACCATTTCAGGGTGGCAAAGATCATTTATCTCATAGATTAGTAAGATATGGATTGAGTAGAAAAGTCGCAGCGATTACGCTTTGGTTACTTTCTGCACTTTATGGATTATTTGCTGTTTTAATTTCAACACAAAATTTTAATTACGAGTTTCTAATATTGATAACTGCTTCAGTAATTTGGATTTCATTTCTTGCTCTTTTTTTAAACACTAAAGACGAATAATTTATAGTTACATGTGGCTGAGGCCGGGATCGAACCGGCGACCTAACGATTTTCAGTCGTTCGCTCATACCAACTGAGCTACTCAGCCAATCAAACTTATTTACTTCACTTAAGAAATAAATAAATCGCGACCCAGACGGGACTTGAACCCGCGACCTCCGCCGTGACAGGGCGGCGCGCTAACCAACTGCGCTACTGGGCCAGCTCTAAAAGGAAAAGAATTCCTTCTTTTCCTTTTGCGTCCCCAACGGGATTTGAACCCGTGTTAACGCCGTGAAAGGGCGACGTCCTAGGCCACTAGACGATGGGGACAGTGGAGAGAGAAGGGTATCGGGTCATTTAAGTTGGGCAAAACCAATTAATAAATTAAGCGGGATTTTGATCATTTATAAAGTGCGACAATTACCTCTATGAGCATCATCTCAAACTGCACAGCAACCGCGATTAAAGACGCAGCAGCTGCTTTAGTTAAAGGTGATTTAGTCGCTTTTCCAACTGAGACCGTCTACGGATTAGGAGCGGATGCGACTAATGAAGATGCAATTGCAAGAATATATAAGGCCAAAGGAAGACCTATAGGTCACCCATTAATTGTCCATATTTCATCATTAGGTAAGCTAGATAAATGGGCTAGGGATATTCCTGAATATGCAGTAAAGCTTGCTCGAGCATTTTGGCCAGGTCCTATGACATTGATATTACGAAGAACAGATCTTGCTAAGAATTTTATAACCGGTGGCCAGGACAATGTTGGAATAAGAATCCCATCACACACTGTTGCCCTAGCACTACTTAAAGAGTTCGAAGACCAAGGCGGCCTAGGTGTTGCCGCCCCTAGTGCAAATAGATTTGGTGCAGTATCACCCACTGCCGCATCTGCTGTTGAGATAGAGCTCGCAGATTTTTTATCTAAGAATGATCAGATTTTGGATGGTGGCCCCTGCACTATTGGAGTTGAATCAACAATCATTAATTGCACGCAAAATAAACCGTCGATTTTAAGGCCAGGGGCAGTCACAAAAGAGATGATAGAAGACGCCTTAGGGATGACCGTTGAGTTAAATACCTCAGATTCTGGAGCCATTCAAATTAAAGCAGCCGGATTACTTAAATCTCACTACGCACCAAACGCGAAGGTATTTCTTACTGGAACACCCACAATGGGAGATGGGTTTATCGCACTTGATTCATTTACAACACCTGCCGGAGCGATAAGAGTTGCGTCGCCTAAGACAAATGAAGAGTATGCACGAGTTCTCTATGAGGCTTTTAGGTCGGCAGACATAAAGGGCCTTGAACGGGTATTTGTAATTCCCCCAACAGGGGGTGGCATTGCGGTTGCAATAAATGACCGCTTGGCTAAATCAGCCTTTGAGAAATGAGCATTTAAAATACCTATATGATTATGCTTCACGCGTACTGATCTTTACCTAAATCAGGTACATATTAATACCGTTCTCTTTGGGGCCTTTAGCTCAGTCGGTAGAGCAACAGACTTTTAATCTGTGGGTCGTCGGTTCGATCCCGACAGGGCCCACGTAACCATTAAAATGTCCGATTTGTCCTTAAGCCGCGACAAATAGGGTCCGAATGCGTAGAGGTGAATAGAGGCAGCGACGGCTGACTCTGTAATACAAAACCGGTTAACAAGGGGCAAAACAACATGGCATTTAAGGCCAAAAAATCTAAGGCAGTTGAGTCTTCAGCTCCTGCATCTTGGAGCGTTGCCCAATTTTCTTCCTTCTACACACAAAACCGATCTGAGCTTATTGCCCATGCCAATCGGATTGTCAAAGATAAGGCAAAAGCTGAAGAGATCACCCAAGAGGCGCTAGTTAAGTTCATGCTTGCTGCACCTGAATTATCAAGTGATGATCACGCTCTTTCTTATCTACACCGCACAATTGAAAACCTTTGTATTGATCTATTCCGTGCTGAAAACCGCAGACCAAATCTTGTTGCTTTAGATGATGCAACTGCTGAGGTTGAATCTACTTGGCAGGTATCTGGTGATCACTCACAAGCTATTTCATCTGCAGAGGATGCTGCAATTATTCGTCAAGCACTTTCCTTACTATCTCCAGCAGAGCGTGCTGCTCTAGTTATGTGGGAGGTTGAGGGTCGTTCAACAGCTGAAATTGCAAAAGAACTTGGTATCAAAGAGTCTGCTGTTCGCCACACAGTCTCTCGTGCTCGTGCATCACTTCGCAAGGTTTTATCTGAACTTGTTATTGATGAAGAGCGCGGCCTAACTGCATTAGATCTTCTTTCTACTACCTATAAGAAAGCAGCAGAGCTTGCCGGTAAATCATCAAAGATTGCACTTACCTTTATTCTCGTTCTAACCGCATTCCTTGGTCTTAACTCACTAACAGGTAATGAGCCAAATACATCTTTAATTACTACCTCCTCATCTCAGCTTTCTAATAATCAAGATATGCCAGAAGCTACAACTCCAGCAGAGTCTGCTGCGCCAGTTGTTAGGCCAGCAGCGCCAGCAATTTCAAACTCTATTTCTGCCCAAGATTATGCAGATCACATGCAGCTTTCTTTAAACCAACTTGAGACTGTGACTCTAATGCTTCAGGTGTTAGATCAAGCAGATGGTGGGCCAGCTCCTACCGAATAAATAGGTTTCCATCTCCTGGCGGCATTACACGTGTGTGCCACAAGGAAATGGAATTAGAAGGTCGAAAGACCTTCGAGCCAGATTCAGGAAATTCCTGATTCTGACTAACGAAAGGAAACAAATGTCGAAAACGACAATCCGTAAAGGGATAGCTCGTATGGTTGTTACTGGTTTGACAGCAGGTGTTTTAACTGCCGTTGCTCCAGTTCAATTTGCGAATGCTACAACTCACAACACAACGGTCAGCACAACAGCAACTAACACTCCAATTACAAATGGAACTGCGGGTGCTTCTATGTATGTTGCTACCAGAAATTCAACAACTGGTTCAGCTACAAATGGTAATTTTGCTGCAGATAACACAATTACTATGGCGGGCACTGCCTGGTCCAAAGGCCTTTTATCTAAGGACTCAACTATTACCGTTGCGCAAACCGCTACAGCACTTACTGGTGCAACATTAGCGTTTTACGCTCGATCAGTTTCTGCTACTGATGCAGCTTTCGTAGCAACTGGAGGAACATTTACAGCAGCCACAGCCGCTGCAGGTGCAGTAACTTCTTGGGGTACAAATCAAAACAGTTCAATTGCATTCTTTGATGTGGGTACTGCTACTCAAGTAGCTCAACTATGGACAGCTCCAAGCACAGCTGGTACATATACAATTTCTTTGTACATGTATGCCTCATCTGGTGCTGGTCCAACACTTGATGCTCCAGCTGTTGGAACTCTAGCTGGAAAAATAACTGTAACAACCTATGCAACTTCTCCTGGAGGTTCATACTCTGCTGCATACAGTTACTGCAAAACAAACACTACTTCCGCAACTGCAACGAGCAATCTTGATTCAAGCTCTGTAGTTGAAAATGGTGGTTCATGGTTTATTGACTTCGATCTAAATGATGGTTTAAACAATAACCTTGATACAGGAAATATTGTCGCTACAGCAACAAATGGAGCTCTACTTTCAACAGGTGCATCTGGTTCAACTCCTTCTGATGGAACTGCATCAACTGTAGTTTCTGCGACTGATGGTTCTAGCAGAACTATCAAAGTGGTTCAACCAACTGCCAATGCTCCTTTAACGACAACTGTAACCATTTCATTCAATGGAGCCACTATTTGTACTAAGACTGTCACAATTCGTGGTGAAGTTGCAAAGGTCACTGTAAGTAACATCGCAGTTCAGGATCTTTCTTCTGATACAGGAATTACAGGCTTTATGCAGGATGGTTCTGCTAGAACTGGTCTATTCACCGTTCAGGCGTTTGATAGTGCTAACAACTTAGTTAGAACTGCTACAGCCTCACCAGGAACTTCAGATCCAACTAGTGCTGTTGGAACTTGGTCAGTAAAGGCAGCATCACTTGCTGGTCAGACCCTAATCAGTGCAGTCTCAGTTAATAACGTATCTACATCAACTTCTTCTACTTCAACTGGTTCTTACGGAACTGGTATTTATACTTGCGGTGCAACCGCTGGTGAAGTGAAGAATGTAGTTATGAACTTCACTAATACTGGTACAGGAAATGTAATTGAGTCAGCACCGTTTAATTTACGTTGCGCTGATGACCCATATACAGTAACTGCAGGTTGGGATAAGGCTTCATATGTTCAAGGTGATATTGCAACTTTGACACTTTCCTTTGTAGACTCAAAAGGAAACCCAGCAAATAGCAAAACTACTACCGGTTCATGGACAGCAGTAGTACCTATGATGGCTTTAGTGTCAGCTACAGGAACTGCTCTAAATGCTGGTGGATCAATTCTAAGTGCTACTGGAACAAAGACTTATACCTTCTCCGTCGGTGGTTCAACAGCAATAACTGCTGGTACATACAACTCAGTTATTGAATTTGGATCTCTTGTGTATTCAGCAAAAGCAACCAATACTTATAAAGTAAGTACTGGTGGAGACACAACAAGTAACGCAGATGTATTGAAATCAATCGTCGCGTTAATTGCGTCAATTAATAAGCAGATCCAAGCTCTTCAGAAGTTAATACTTCAAAAGAGATAACCTAAGTACTGCTAGTTAACTCAAAGGCGGTCCCTGATAAAGGGGCCGCCTTTGAGTTTCTTAAGACTAATGCTTGAAAAGAATTTATTAAAAAGCGCACAAAGCAGCATCTAAAAGTGTTTAATCTGAAAGATTTTTTAGGTACCAGTTAACCGTCGCTTCTAACCCCATATGTAAACTAGTTTCAGTATATTCAATCTTTGACTGAATTAAACTTGTATCAGGGCATCGTCTTGGGACACTACCAAGTAACTTACCGCAGTCATAAATTTGAAAATCTTTAGTTAGCAGTTTTCGAATAATATTTGCAAGATCCGAAATGACTATTTCACGACTCGAACCTATATTATAAATGTCATTTACGAAGCTTGAATAATCCTTAACAATGTTATTTACAATATTTACTAGATCATCTATATACATAAATGATCTAGTTTCATCAAACCCGTAAACCCCACCGTCTTCATTGAGAAATTTTTTAATTAAGTCTGGAACAACGTGCGTATGCCCCATTCTAGGGCCATATATGTTATGTATTCGTAGTACTATATAATTTAATCCGAACTGAATATGATTCGCAAATGTTGAAATTTCTCCAATAGTTTTACTAGCACCGTAGCTCCATCTTAGATTTTTTAAATTTGGGACAACGAATGGCACATTTTCTGGGCTCGGTATCTTGACTAACCCATATTCAAAACCTCCAGCATATGACTCAGATGATCCAAAATAAATATATAATTTTACTTTTGCCTGGGCTGCTGCTTCAGAGGCCAAAATTGAACTGATCGCTGTATTATGAATTACTGATACAGGATTTTCATAAAAATTATTTGTTCCATTAAGGGCAGCACAATTAATTACGATATCTTCCATGGAAAATAGGTTGCTAAATGTTTCAATTCTTGATAAATCCATATCGTAGAAATCCACATTGTATTTACTTGTTAAGTCAATAAAAAGTTGATCTTGATTTTTTCGAATAAAATTATCAATAAGAACTAGCGAATAATGGTCACTATCTGAAAAAAATTTACTTAAATGATACCCAATAAATCCAGATGCACCCAGTATTACAATTCTTTGCTTTTGCTTCATCAACTTTTCTTAAAATCACGGCCAAAAACATATAAATTTTTCAAATCCAAATTTAACTTATTTGTAATACCCCAAAAATCAATAAAGAAAGTATTAGCAGACAAACTTGAATAATACAGAGCTAGATCAGAGCTGCTAAGAACGGGACTATTATTCCCAAACACAACAATATCAGGGAGTAAACTTTTAAAATCTTCTACAAAATCTGCTTTTATGTTAATTAGATCGTTACTCTTTAGGTTAGAGTCCCAAATACTGAAAATATAGTTTTCATCAGAAAGTTCCGAAATAACACTCTCTGCCAAACCTTTTCTAGTGTCGTTGGTTATAGGGCTGCCTTTGAAAGCAGCACCCAAAAATAGAATAGAAATTTTTTTATTAGAATTTTTTTGAAAATCTTTGATTAGTTTACTAGCGAGTTTGAACAGATTTTCATTCTTTAATCTAGCATTAAAAATAAGGGAGTCTTGCTTATCTGAATCGCTGAAAGTATCAAAAAGTATATGCGTGTCTTTAGATAAACACGGTCCTCCTACCGGTCCTGGATAAGGTATTTTTGACCTTGGATAATTAAAATTACAAAGTTCAATTACTTCATATGGATTAATGTTTGCGATTTCTGCCAACATTGCTATTTCATTAGAAATTGCAAATTGTGTGTCTCGCCATGAATTTGAAATTAACTTAGTGAACTCTGCGGAAGTAGAGTTGCTTGCAGTTATTACTTCAAATCCGAGTTCTTGCAATACTTTTTTTACAGTAATCTCTTTTGACCTCGAAGTTAATCCTAAAATTTGTGGCAATTCATCTAACTCCTTTAATGCATTTCCTTCAACAGTTCGCTCAGGAGCAAAACTTACGTTTATATCTGGACGAAAACTATTAACATAATGTCCAATCTTTTCAGTCACGCCTAATTGAACAGTAGATCTTACAAATATATGTCCATTTTTCTTAATCTTGTCTTGAATACTAGTTATAAGATCAATTAAATTTTGGAAACCACTGGGATCGTGACTCACCTTTTGGGTACCAATACAAATAAAAACAGCATCAAAATATTGGTTTTCGATTGTGCTCATAACTTTCAATCTTCCAATTAGTTGCGCTGGCTCAAGAATATCTACTAAACCTGGTTCGTAGATTAAGAAATTATTATTTTTTATTTCGAAACACTTATCCGAATTTTTTTCAAGCAATGAGACTGATGTAAAATCTTTTTTCAAAATTTTACCTGCTAAAGTTAGGCCGACAAAGCCTGCTCCAATGATACATATATCATGACTATAAGTAAGCACTCGATATACTATACTCTAGAGACCTAAAATTATGAAAAAGAACAGGTAGTTTATGTTTAAACATCCATTAAATTATGAATTCAATTATAGTTCTTTTATTTTAAATATTTTGCATATAAATTTTCTACGAAAAGAGCATAGTAAGTGCTAGCAAGGTGTTGGCCTCCTACGCGAGTACATTGCTGGGGGGGGTTAGGTTCGCAACTGTATGCTTTAAATTTTATTTTTGATGTAAAAAGTAAATTTCCAAAGAAAAAGTTTATTCTTATTCAACATACTTCTGGATTCACACATCGTAGTGCTGAATTAGATTTTTTAGATCTAGACTTTATTAATGTGAAAGAAATTGAAGATTTTGATCTTGAATTTAGATCATCACAAAGCAGTTCTGATAAGTCTATAAAATTTAGAACTTACATAAAATATTTGTTAAATCTTACTGGATTTTATCTTTTCGAAGAGCATCTGAGTAAGAAAACTAAAATTTATAAATGGACACTAGCTGTTCGTGGATCGTATAGTAATATAGATCTTGATCAGAAGTTATTAGAGTTTTTAGTTAGTATGTTTAAGTCAAGTAGCAATAAAACATCAGTTTCACCAAATATACTAGCAATTCACTATAGATTAGGAGATTTGCTAGATTTGCAAACTAAACCTATTGCTCAACCTGGAGAAATAAAGAAAATAATTTCATTGATATTAAAAAATAATGAAATTGATTCGGTAGATGTGTACAGTGACTCTATCGACGAAGCAAGAAAAAGGCTAGATTTAGATTATTTAGGAGCGAAAGTGAATTTTATCAATTGCTCCCCTTTAGAAACCATTAATGGATGCTTTCAAGCAAATTACTTTATAGGTACTGGCTCAAAGATATCATTTTGGGTTCTCAAGTTAAGAAATTTTGAAAGTCCTACTAGTAACAGTTATATAGCACAGAATATCTCTTAGAATGGTAATAACTTAGAAATGATAATAAAAAAATTTGAATATGAGGATATTTTGGTTGTTGGCACGGTATCTAATGTTTCCAAATCCATAAATCAAGAGATTTATAGACTAATGAGAGCACTTAGTAACGTAAAGAAAGTAAGATTTTATTTAGTTGAGTCTGATTCAACAGATAGTACTGTTCATGAGTTATCAATCCTTAAATCGACATTAGATAGTTTCGATTTTTTGAGTTTAGGTATTTTGAAAGAAACGATACCTGATAGACTAGACAGAATTAGATTTTGTAGAAATAAGTACATCGATTTCATCAGAAGTTGTAACCTAGAAAATTGTCCAACCTATACTATTGTTGCTGATCTCGATGGTATGAATACTGCAATATCAAAAACTGGAGTAAAAAGTTGTTTTAAGAGATTAGACTGGGATGTAGTAACGGCAAATCAAACATTTGGCTACTATGATATTTTAGCTCTTAGAAAAGATGGCTGGCAAGAAGCAGATTGGAGAGAGGAGTATGAGTCAGCAAAAGAAGCCTTAGTCTTAAATCGAATTAATCACTTTAAATTGATAAGTAGACTAAGGAGATTTTTGTACCTTGATCGATTAAAACATAAATTACTATATTCGAAAATGAAGAAAATAAAGAAGAACTCAAGTTGGATTTCAGTTAATTCCGCTTTTGGAGGTTTAGCTATATATAAAACTGAAATTTTTCATAAATACGACTATGAAAAAGAATTTTACAGTATTGAAACTGACCATGTGAGCCTGAATAGAAAAATAGTCAGAGGAGGAGGCAAGATATTTATTAATCCCTTGTTCATCAATTCACACTTTAATGAGTATAATTTAAACAGGATTTTTTTGTTTCGTGTTGTTCGGAACTTTATTTGGAAGAATAGACGAATATATAGATTTTTTGTAAAGTATTTTAAGGGAGTATTAAGTAAGGTAATCTTTAACAAGCACTAACATATCCTTAAAATGTCACCAAACGGACTTAATGTACACCTTTTTTCCTAGTGTATAGTTGCCCCATGTTTTCTTTAATCAGTAATAACTTAGTAACTTTTATTTCATACTATTCAGTTGTAGTCTCTCTGATAGTAACTCCATTTAGTAGTAAAGATGCTGTAATTGTACCTAAAGTAGTTTTGATCATATTTCTGTTATTTATCATTACGCCGATTTTTTTCAGCAATGTTAAACAAAAAGAAATTTCTGTAAGAAAATCGTATTTTTTGTTCAGTTTTTTGATATTTGTTATTCTAGTATTTGTTATTTTAATCTTCAGCGCAGCTCCTATCGAGCAACAATTGTATGGTAGGGGTGGAAGAGGACTTGGCCTATTTACAATTTTTGCAGCGTGTATGGTATTGATAACTGTTTCATTTTTTGGTGAAGATAAAAGTAAATCAATAATTAAAGGACTAGTAATTAGTGCATTTTTTTCGTCAAGTTATGCATTATTGCAAAGTTATGGGCTTGACTTCTACGAGTGGGAAACACGAACCAATGGTGTAATCGGAACACTTGGAAATCCAAACTTTCAAGCTTCATTTGCAGCCATGGCAGTCCTTCCTACACTTGTATTATTTTGGAAAAAAGATTTATTACAAAAAGCTAGTTTGATTCCGATCTCATTTTTTTACCTAATTGTTTTGTTTAGGAATAATTCTACGCAGGGCTATCTTGGTTTGATTATTGCCTTATCTGTGTTTATTTTATTCTACAGCTGGTATAAAAATAAACTTTTTTTCTGGTCAATATTGAGCTTCTCTTCTGTATTAGGATTCTTAACAGTTATAGCGATGATAAATAAGGGTCCATTTTCTGATTATTTTTATAAAATATCAATTCAGTCTAGAGGGGACTTCTGGAGATCTGCCATCGAAACCGCTCAATCCAATCCTTTGCTTGGCATCGGAATAGATTCGTTTGGAGATTTTTTTCTAAGATATCGAGATGAAACCGCAGTTTCTCACCCCTGGGCTGAATTTACAGATAACGCTCATAACTATTTTTTGGAGCTTGCTGCGACTGGCGGCTTTTTGTTAGCCATATTGTTTGTAAGTTTGCAAGTATTTATCTTTTACTGCATCTATTCTCATACTAAGCGGCAGAAAAGTTTTGATCCGAAATTCACAGCAATGGTTTCGGCTTGGTCAGTGTATTTAGCTCAATCTTTTATTAGCCCAGGAAATATATCCATAATTTTATGGGGTTCGATAATTTCAGGGTGGATTATCTCGACAAGAATTAAAGTTTTTACCAATACAGGGCAGACAATAAAGAAATTTACAGTTGCGCTCAGAACCAGAAGTTTGTTTGCATTATCTATCATTGTTGCAATTGCATTCTCTTATCCCTATTTTAGGGCAGATCAGATGCAATTAAAAGCTATGAAATCAGGCGATGGTGATTTAGCTATTCAATCAGCAAAAATGTTTCCTGAGTCAACTACTCGTTATGCAGTAATTATTAGAGGGCTTTATGATTCCGGTCTGTACGGCCCCTCGCTAGAGCTATCTAGAGATGCAGTTAGATTTAATCCAAATTCTGCAAACCTATGGGCATTAATATTGATTAATCCATCAGCATCTCTTGCTGAGCGAGAAGCTGCCAAGCTTAAAATTATCGAATTGGATCCTCTTAACTTGCAAGCTCGTAACTTCAACGTACTAGGTTGATTTAAGTGAGGATGGAATTCGTGAACAGGAATTTGGTGGTGATCGGCCTAGGTTATGTGGGTTTACCACTAGCAATTAATGCAGCTAGTAGTGGGTTTAATGTCTACGGATTCGATACGTCAGAATCTAAAATCAAAGACTTAAAATCTGGCAATCTAATGACTGAGGGTATAGATACAGAGTTGTTACGTGATCATTACCTATCTGAGAAAATTAGATTCACTAGTAGTATTGAGGAAGTTCCTGGTGATTCTATTTTTGTAATAGCCGTTCCAACTCCACTTGATAATCTAGGTAAACCCGATTTAAGATACTTAGATCTTGCATGTAAATCAATTTCAAAAGTAATAATTCCTGGGTCATTAGTTATTAGCGAATCCACCTCATATATAGGAACTCTCAGGAACTTTATAAGGAAGAATATTGATCAGTTAAGTGGCGTTGAAAATATTCACTATGGGGTGGCTCCCGAAAGAATTGACCCAGGAAACAAGACTTGGAACTTAAAGAATACTCCTAGAATAGTGTCTGGATTAACGGAAGTTGCTGTAGAGGACACATTAAAATTTTATAAGAATTTTTGTACGGAAGTTATTGTTGTTTCTTCCCCAGAAGTTGCAGAAGCCTCAAAATTACTTGAAAATACATTCCGCCTTGTTAATATTGCACTCATAAACGAGTTCTCGAATTTAACTCATGAGCTAGGTTTAAGCACATTTGAAATAACCACTGCTGCATCCACAAAACCATTTGGATTTATGCAATTTTTACCCGGTATAGGTGTCGGGGGGCACTGTATTCCTATAGATCCTATGTATTTAATGCATTCTGCGAACGAAGTTGAAGTAGATCTACAAATGGTTGAATTAGCAAGTAATATAAATTTGTCAGCACATAAGAGAGTTATAGATAAATTAGAAGATTTGCTGAATTCGGATCTAAAAGGAAAAAAAATTCAGATAGTTGGCATTAGTTATAAAATTAATATTGCAGATACTAGAGAATCACCAGTGCCTAATTTAATAAGCGAATTAGAATTTCGTGGCGCAACAGTTTTCTGGCACGACCCTTTGGTTAAGGAATTTAATGGCCAAGTTAGTACACCATTATTACTAGACATAGATTTAGGCTTGCTCGTAAATCCACATGATTGTATTGATTTAAACATCTGGAAGCAGAACAGCGTTAAGGTTTTTGATGTTTCGCCAAATAAAATCAACTATGGTTGGCCGAAAATACTATAGTCGCTTGTAGAAAATATCGAAATAAGATTTTGAACCAAATCTGCTAACTTCAGAAAAATTGTTATCAGATAAAATCTGAGAAATGTCTTTAAAATGCCCGTAATTTAGATCAACTTCTACAAACAAATACCCGATTTTACAGTTTAAATTTGAATTGAGTAATTCAATGATAACTTCCAATTCCATTCCCTGAACATCAATTTTAATAAATAATGGGTGCTGCACCTTCTCAAATATTACATTTAAAGAATTTCGCGAAATAGAGTTAATTTCTTGATTGTAGTTACTATCATTTGCGACAACATGTCCGGCGCCAGAATGGTATTCAGGAACAAAAAACTTTAGTACTCCATCTGTTTTTGTAATTGCAACTTTGTGTATTTCATGATTTAGCACGTTGTTAAATTCTAAATTGCGTTGCAAATTGCCGAGTACCTTTAAATTTGGTTCAAAGCAATAAATTCGCTTACAAAACCTATTCTTGGCTGCTACGAGCGTAAATACTCCTTGGTTGGCACCTATATCTACAAAATTGAAATCTTCACTTATAGATTTTAAAATCTTGTCTAAGCCGTTCCTATAAGATCTAATTGCAAAATCAAAAGTTTTATCTTTATAATTACTTGCTAGCCAGACGCCATAATTAGATAATTCAAACCCATTATAAACAATTGGACGGTTCGTTAGCAACGATAAAAATGCTTTGCTTATGGTAGTCTCACTTAGAATGTTGGATAAATTTAAAATTTTGATCAGCCTACTTCTGATATTTACGGGAACGAATTTATATGAAGGCATGGCTGATTATATGTTTAATTTCAGAGAAAGTAGTTTAAATCATGGGTGATAAATCAGCTTGGGTATGTGGTGAGGTAGTAATTGATTTGATTCCAGATGGTACTGAGCGCAAGGCTGTTGTTGGTGGCGGGCCTGCTAATACTGCAAAGGCATTATCAAAGCTTGGTATAGCTACTCAGTTTATTGATGGTATTTCAAATGATAAGTACGGCCAGATGGCGCTTGGTGAGTTACAAAAAGATGGCGTGCTATTAGATTTTGTAAAGTTCTCAGATAAGCCAACCTGTCTTGCAATAGTTTCTTTAAACTCAAAGGGCGGCGCCACATATGAGTTTGTTATTGATGACACTGCAACCTTTGACTTTTCACACTCTTGGCTGCCTGATGCAGTAGAGAAGAAACCATCACTACTTCACATTGGCACTCTAGTAACAGCGATAGAACCTGCAGCATCTATCTTATTTGAGTGGGCTAAAAAGGTTGCAAATGTTGCACCAATTGTCTTTGATCCAAATATAAGACCCGCAGTAATGAGTGATAGAGGCCAGTATGTTAAGCAGGTTGAGCGGTGGGTATCTATATCTAATGCAATAAAAGTTAGTGATGATGATGTTTACTGGCTATATCCAGGTCAGGATTTAGATCAGGTTGCAAAGAGATGGCTAGAAATGGGCCCAGAGCTAATTGTGGTTACCTTCGGTGATAAAGGATTAGCAGGATATCGAGAAAATTCAAAAATAAGTGTTGATGCAAAAAAGGTTGTTGTTGCAGATACTGTCGGAGCTGGTGACACAGTTGGCGCCATACTAGTTGAGGCAATCATTGAAGATGGCTTAGATAAATTAATTGGGGAACGTCTTTCATTGATGTTAGATAGAGCAGCCAGGGCTGCAGCCATTACTGTCTCAAGAACAGGCGCCCTGCCACCTGGTAGAGATGAGATTTAAATAAGATGCTTAATATTGATGGGGATCAAATATCAATTGGAATTGATCTAGATCAAGGCGGCCGTCTCGCTTCACTGCAGTGGCGGGATATGCAGTTTGTAGTGCCTTTTAATGGTGATGTTTTGCGTTGGGGTTGGTATGGGATGGCGCCATGGGCTGGGCGAATTAAAGATGGTTTAGTTAAAGATAGTAAGGGTGTGAACCATCAACTGCCAACAACTTTTATGCCACCACATGCTATTCATGGCTTTGGCTTTTTCTCATCTTGGCAGGATCTAGGTGCTGGTAAACAATTACTTGAGTTTCCTACTCCTTATAACGGTGCGTTAGTAATACAACACTTTGAGATATTAGATGATGCCCTACGTTGGTCACTTGAGTATGAAGCAAATGGATGTGATCTGCCATTTTCATTAGGTTTTCATCCATTGATTGCAAGAGATATTGGTAAGGGTGATAGCGCTGAGTTAGATTTTAAAGCAAATAAGATGATGGTGCGTGATCAAGATTATGTATTCAACGGTGAGTACTTCCCACAACCACCCGGTCCATGGGATGACACCTTTGTTGAGATTATTGGAACACCAGAGATTATTTGGCCAGGAGCAGCCAGATTAACTGTTGAATCAGATGCACCATACTGGAATGTTTATACTGAAAGCGAGGATGGTATTTGTCTTGCGCCACAAACAGCTCCACCAAATACTCAACTATTGGGAGTAACTGGAGATAACTACATAGAGGCGTTATTTAGATTTTCAGAGGATTTATAATCTGTATAAAATATCTTTACTTGATAATTTAAATCCGAGTGAGTCATAGAGGCTTAAGGCAGCCTTGTTATCAAAATCAACATATAACATCGCATCCTTTAATTCTTGATACTTTAAGTAATTAAGTGCAGTAATTGTTAATGCTTTACCAATACCAAGACCAGCGTATTCAGGATCGACTGCGGTTATGTAAATCTCACCAATTACTGGGTGGGCATGTGATGCCTCACCGTCATGATCATGTGAGTGCTCGCCATGAACTTTGGTCCAAGTAGAGGCAATTACTTGCTTATTTTTTTCAACAATAAAAAAGCCCTTCTCATCAAACCACTCCTCACTTAACCTGTGATTTAGATCAGATAAGTGCCAACCACCTTGTTCTGGGTGATCTTTAAATACTTTATTGTTTAATTCAAGCCAGGCATCACTATCTATTCCAGGCAGAAAGCTCCTAATGATTATTTCTTTATCAAGGGCTGGTAATGGCTGGATATCTGTGAGTGACTTACTCATCTGCATAACTGTTCTTATCTTTTCAAAGCTAAATGAGGCAGCAAGGCTATGAGCAGCCTCTTGCTCACCATGAACCCAAAGTCTTAAGGTTTTGCCACAGATTTTAATCGCCTCACTTAACAGCGCTTTTCCAACGCCTGCGCCTCGATAATTTGGATCAACTACTAACTCAACCGATGGTCCAGCTACTAAATCTGTTTGATCAAGGTGGGCGTAGCCGATTACTTGATTATCTTTTTCAACTAGTAAATGTGAATCTGCTTTGTCCCCGCCATAGCGAAGGTGAAGCAGGATGTGCTCTGCAATTGGAGGCGTGCCATCATGATGTGTGGTGCGGTTTATTAAATCAATAACGAGTGATTGCTGAGTATCAGATAAGTGATCTAAGTGTTGCAATGTGTTATTGACTAATATCTGCAGTTATAGGGTTATTACTTGTGCTAAATCTGTAACCAACATTTCTAACAGTATCAATTACTGATTCAAACTCAGGGCCTAACTTTGAGCGCAGGCGGCGGATATGAACATCAACTGTTCTAGTTCCACCGAAGTAGTCATATCCCCAGATCTCTTGCAGTAGTTGCGACCTTGAGAAGACTCTGCCTGGGTGTTGGGCTAGGTATTTAAGAAGTTCAAATTCTTTAAAGGTTAAATCTAAGGTTCGCCCTTTTATTTTGGCCGTATATGAATCTTCATCAATTACTACATCACCTGATCTAATCTCTTTAAGCGAAGGATTCATAGCAAGCTGCTCAATAGCATCTTTACCAATTACGATTCTAATTCGAGCATCTACTTCAGCTGGTCCTGCGGTATCAAGGATTACATCAGTGATACCCCAATCAGCATTAATTGCTGATAGGCCGCCCTCGGTTGTAACAATAATTAATGGTGTTGATACACCGGTGGTCGTAATTAACTTTGTAAAAGACTTTGCTGTTGGTAGGTCACGTCTTGCATCAATGATTATGCAATCTGTAATTGGAGCATCTACTAAAACGGATGCTTCAGCAGGCAGGATTCGAACATCATGTTGAAGTAAGCCCAGAGCTGGCAACACATCAGCGGATGCACCAGTTGAGTTAGTCAGCATTAGAATCTTAGCCATAAGAGTGGTAAGAATACACTCATGAGGACGCTGCCACTACTTGGTTTAATTTTGGTATTAACTAGCGTATTTGGCATTTACTACCGCTCTAAAAATGGGGTAATTCGCAGAAAACGTAGATTACATATTAGCCAGGCAGAGTTTGCCGGCAGCTATGGAAGTAGGGCAACTATCTTGATTTTTTCCACCACCTTCTGCACCCAGTGCAGAGCTGCTAAATCTTTGATCTCAGAGGTAATAAAAAATCAAAATGATATTTCATATATAGAAGTTGATGCTGAATCTAATTTAGAGCTAGTTAGAAGAGTTGGGATTAGATCAACTCCAACTACATTATTTTTAGATAAAGGCGGTTTTGAGATCGCTCGGGCAACTGGGGCGCCTAAGCGTGATCAATTAATAAAGGTGATCAGCGCTCTATAGATCCTGCAAATTACTCGCAAGAACTATCTTTCTAAATGATATAAAATCTTCTCATGTTCTCTACACAACCTGTGTTTTTCACAAAGCGCCGCGTGATTGATTACGCCCGCGCTAAGGGTTGTATGTGTTGGCTAAGTAATTAATTGTAATAAAAATTAATTTATTTAACCCAACAACTTTAAAGGAGAAAAAAGTGTCAACCATTAATCAGGTACCAAAAAAAGCTGTCCTAATCGATGCCAGGGGGCCTCGCTATAGCGCAGGGATAACCTCACTTGTGCTATCACTGGCCTTAATCACAGAATCTGTTTATCTAATTGGATTTCAATTTACAGTCTTTTTATCTGCAGTTTTATTTGGTCTACGTAAATCAATCTATGGTTTTATTTACCGAGGCCTAATTCAGCCAAGACTTAAAGGTCCGGTGCCGAGTGAGGATCAACGTGCTCCTAGGTTTGCGCAGTTTATTGGCGCACTATTTGCATTTGTGGCATTACTAGGTGGCATTACCGGTAATAGCTCAGTATTTTTAATTGCAACTAGCTTTGCACTCGGCGCTGCCTTTTTAAATGCAGCCTTTGGTTTTTGCTTAGGATGTCAGATGTATTTAATCCTGGTGCGCTTATTTAAGCGTAGTTAAAGGTTAACTAGGTGATTTGCTTTGGTTTAGACTTAAGCCATGGCACATGAACTGCATGAAAAAGGTCTTCGTTTAACACCACAACGTGAGTTGGTGTTAAGCGCGGTTAGATCATTAGGTCATGCAACACCGGAAGAGGTAGCGGAGAAAGTCCGCAGTACTCATCCTGGTATTAATCTTTCAACGGTTTATCGAAATCTTGAAACTTTAGAAAATGTTGGTTTAGTACTACATACCCATTTAGGACACGGTGGCGCTACTTACCACGCAGCCGAAGAGTTAACTCAT
>Ga0214921_10002337_pt1 | contig 31064 bp, 35 predicted proteins | sample LL1505_MetaG_FD_177992 | JGI IMG/M metagenome (GOLD analysis project Ga0214921, IMG submission 177992) | Freshwater microbial communities from Lake Lanier, Atlanta, Georgia, United States - LL-1505 | ecosystem: Environmental > Aquatic > Freshwater > Lake | place: USA: Georgia | collected... | reverse complement strand
TGCTCCTAAGGTTACCAAGCATAACAAAAAAGAAATTTTAGCTTTTCTTAAGACTGACCCCAATCTTGCTTTTATGACTGACTATATCAGCAAAACTTCTTCTTTGACACGCAAGAGAGGTTCTAAGAAGGGTTCTAAGAAAGGATCTAAAAAGGGTTCTAAAAAGGGTTCTAAGAAAACAAGAAAGGTTTCTCGCAAGAGAGGTTCTAAGAAGGGTTCTAAGAAAGCATCCAAAAAGGGTTCTAAGAAATAATTATTTTTAATTGGCAAATAAATACACTATAATTTATATAGTGTATTTATAAAATGAATATTGACAAAATTTTTATTAATTCTGTTGCGATATACAATATCACTAAAAATATATTTAATAAATATTTTACTGAGAATGATAAATATAAAGAAAAAATTAATAGAAATATAACCTTACTACACGAAAAATACCAGAAATTTTTTGATATAGAAGAAAGCAAACAAATATTATCATTAATAGAAATATCAAAAACACTAAAAACATTTTGTGTTACAGTTTTTAACAAAATTGAAAACAAAAATGGTTATTATGATAATGAAATTGACAGACCATATAAAATAAAAACTAATTTTTTTATTGATGGTTTATTCAATAGTTATAAAACTTTTGATGATATGGTTAGACAAATGATGGTTGATTTTCCAAGAGAGAAAATATATTTGAACAATAAATTATATTCAAATATTAATGAATTTGTAAATGACTTATTTTTATTTGATAATCAAATTAATAATATTAATATTGTCAAACTAACAGTTGGTCTTATTTGCCAATCATCATTTTTTAATTCATATGCTTACTTACTTAATAATCTTCATAATTTAATTGCTTTGAATAAAATATCAAGTGATTATCAAGTAGCAGATGATAATCAAAATAAATATATCTATCTTACTATCACACCTACTGACTTTACATGTGTTTTAAAAGTGTTCTATAAAATAATTAATACCGATGATGAAACAATTATGTATAAAATAAGTGCTGAGACAATATTTGATATTAAGAATGAGCATTCAGTTATTATTTATGAAAAATTATAATTACAAACAAACCGGGCCATTTGTAAGAAATTCATCTAAGGATCTAACATAATCATCTTCTAATAATCCATTTACACAAACAGACTGAGGCACTAATTTATAATTCTTGTCATAAAAATACATCAGTTTATTTGTTGGAACATCACAATATCTACTAACAATTCTATTGGGTGAGTAAGAACACATATCTTTATCATTTGCGGGCACATATTTATTGTCATTACATTTACGACAATTTACATAAAACCCTCCTGTTAATCCTCTAAGAGAATTTAATTTAACATTATTATAATCTTCATTATCATCCTTATTTATTACAATATAATAAATAACAACGATAAAACTTATAATTACGATGGGTATTATATACATAATATAAGTAATTAAAAAAACTTATTCTATTCTTATTATATATTAATGAAAAAAACCGTAAATGATTCACGCCATCCAACAATATTAGCACCCAAACCTGCTACCAAACCTGCTACCAAACCTGCTACTAAACATACACAAAAACCTGCTACCAAACCTGCTACCAAACATACACATAAACCAGAAACTGAACCAGAACCTTTGATTAAATCATTTTGTATCGTAAAAGAAGATCCTCAGCAATCTAAAATATCACAACCTGATGTTAATGCTTTAGGAAAAAAGCAAGAAGAAACACTTGACGCACATCGCATAACACCTAAGGTTTTGCCAAGTGGATACTCACCTGCACAGATAAAAACCGCATATAATTTTCCAGCATATCCAGCACTTGCCACACCAACAACAACCAGACCAATAATTGCGGTTGTTGCTGCGTATGGATATTCTGGTTCTGCTTATGGTGATTTACAAACTTATTGTAATACATTTGGTATCCCATATCCTAAAAATGGTGGAACATTAGTAAATGCTACTAAATTGCCACTTGGTATGAGTAATAATCCATACTTTTTTGAATGGAAACCAACAAGTAAAATCAGTAATAATTCTAATTGGACGTTTGAAATGGCACTTGATACTCAAACAGCGTGGAGTTTAACTCAGCAACCAGGTTCAGGAACAGCAACTAATGGCCCGCATATTATTCTATTTCACGGAGCATCAGCAAGTGCTTCAGCATTATTAACTGCTGTTAATGCGGCTGTTACTATGGGAGCAAGTGTTGTTTCTATGAGTTTTGGAGCAGGTGTTTTTATTTCATCATTTGAAACATCATTTTTTAATAATGCGAGTGCTAATAAGAATGTAGTATTTGTTGCTAGTTCAGGTGATTATAACACAAGTAATTATCCTAGCACTTCAACTTATGTTTTAAGTGCTGGGGGAACACGGTTGCAATTAAATCAAGATAACACAAGATTGTCTGAAATATATTGGTTTAGTCGAAGTGGAAATACAATCATAGATGGCGCTGGCACTGGAAAAATGCCAATGCCTTTAACATCTAATCCAACATTTAATACTTTTAGTGCTGTTTATACAAATGGTGGTAATCCTTTAACTGCTGGCAATTTGTCTAAAAATACTCCTGACCTTTCTGGTGTTGCTTCTCCTTCAACTGGATATGCCATTTATGTAAATCGCAAATGGTATGTAATTGGTGGCACTAGTTTAACTGCTCCTATGCTTGCTTCTTATCTAATTATTGTAAATCAAAATAGATTGAATAATTCAAAGACACAATTAACACAATTACAATTGATGACTTGTTTGTATTCACAAAATACTCAGTCTTGTCTTTACAAAATTAATAATACTAATAATGGAACACCAACTATCAACAATACACCTGATACTGTTACCACTACAAATGGTGTTACTTATGAACTATACAATGGATTGGGAACTATCCTAAATAATTTATCCACGCAATTACAAAATTTATAAATATATAATATAAATGAAACAACAAAACCAAGAATATAATAATAATATCATACTCCAATTATTTGAAGCGCCAACTTGGTGCGGTCATTGTAAAGATTTTGCTCCTAAATGGCAAGCACTTAAAGAATTAAAAACAAAAAGTAGTGATGGTAATAGAGAGATTAAAGCAAAAGACTTAATTGAGTTTCAGTCTTATGATGATAATCATTCAAAAACAAAGGCAGAAAATATAACAGGATTTCCCACGTTAATCTTAAATGTTAATGGTACAAAACATAAATATGAAGGAGCAAGAACACCTGAAAATATATTACGATTTATATTAGACAAATTAGAGAAGCAATAAAATAAATATATACAAATACTTTATGTATAAAACAGATATTTTTGGACGAGAACAAAAATATATAGATACTAGTTTGAATATTTTGATTGTTGATGATGATTATAATTCTGGCAACGCTCTAAAAAATATGTTAGAAAATAGAGGACATAATATAACTGTTATTGATGAAAGTATGAAGTGTCTAAATAAATGTTTCACAAACAATTATGACATTATTTTTATGGATTATCATATTGATGGAGATATGAATGGTTGTGAAATAATTGAACTAATACAAAATGAAAATTCTAATATATATATGTACACTGCTGATAATTCACACGATATTATTTCAAAAATAAAAAAAAATAATATTAATGGTGCTTTTATCAAACCAATCAGTCCAGAATTAGTAACAAAATTTATCTCAGCAATCGAAATCAAAAAAAATAACAAATATTTTTCAAATTTAGCAATGAAAAATAAGAATTTTATTTTTTTCAAAAAATCATAAAAATTTAAGTATTACATTATTTATTTCTTCATTATTAAATGGTTTTATTAGTATATCATTAAAACAATTATATTCTTTGTTTAATAATTTGATATTTGCTGTTATTGCTATTATGATAATATTGGGGTGTTTTTCTTTTATCATTTTACTAATAAATACTCCATCACAATCGCCCAATTCTATATCCATAAATATTAAATTATATGTTGTTCTTGTAGTTAAATCTATTGTTCTATCACTTGTATTTGCTGTATCTACTTCTAAATCATATGATTTTTCATAATTCATAAAATTTAGCAATAATTTAAATAATGATGTAATATTTTTATCATCATCTACTATAAGTATTTTGCCTTTTTTATTTTTACTGTAAATTACTTTCATATTATTTTTTGTATTATTACAAGAATGAGAAACTGGATGATATAATGAAAATGTTGAACCTTTATTATATTCAGATGATACTGTTATTTTGCCTCCTAATAATTCAGCAATTTTATTACTCACACATAAACCCAAACCAGTTGAACCAATGTCATTCATACTTTCACTTGTTCTACCAAATGCCTTAAATAATTTATCTAATTCATCCTCTTTAATTCCCCTTCCATTGTCAATTACACTAAATATTAAAATATCATTATCAAGATTAATATTAAATATAATTTTTCCAGTTTTGCTATATTTTATAGAATTATTAATTAGATTTGATAATATTTGATATAATCTTGTATTATCTGTATTTATATTTTCTGGACAAGATTTGTCAATAAAATATTCAAATTCCAACCCCTTTTTTTGTGCTATAATATAAAATTCTTCATAAACACATTCTATTATTTCTTTTAATTCATAACATCCTAAATTTAAATGTAATTCATTATTATCTATTTTTGTCAAATCTAATATATCATCAATAATCACATTCATATTTTCACAAGCACTATTAACTTTTTTTAGTATTTGTTTTATCATTCCTGTATCATTTTTATTATGTAAATCACTAAGAGAATTATTCATACTGTCAGAATCTGATTTTGGTGTTGTTTCTGTTGATATTTCTTGTTCAATATCATCAAATAATTTTTTACACATATATGTTCCAGTATTTATTACTTGTAATGGATTTCTTAGTTCGTGACTCACATAAGCAATAAAATTTTTGGCATTATTATTTGAAATATTATTTTTTACATTTAAATTATTTATTAATACACCCAACATTATGCGAAATTCTTTTGTTGTATTTATTAGTTCTTTTTCTTGTGTATATATTTTTAGTATTCCATTCATTTTATTATTAAACATTATTGGCAATTGTAAAATGTATATTTTATTATTAATTTCTGGTGTTATTAATACAAAATCATCATTTGTTCTTACATATAATTCTATATTAGCATCTAAAATATTTGTAAGTTCTATTGTCATTTGTCTAAAAAATATTTCTGGTGTTGTTCCTTCTAAATATGCTTTATATATTCTATTGAATACTTCTATTAATAGAATATTCATAATATATTATTTGAGTATATATATTTTTGTGTAAAATAAATTATTTAGTGTTTCGCCCAATTGAATTATTTTATATATGATTATTGTATAATGACAGAACCTAATCAATCTGCAAAAATCCATAGAAAATGTGGATTGAAACACGACGATAATTCTAACACAAAAAGAATAGCACAGACCACACGCATACAAAAAATGATTGACGCTTCATCAGTTATTGATAATAATGAGACATTAAATGTGAAAATAATAGTTCATATTTGTTTTCAAGAGAAAGCAACACCAAATATTAGTCAAGATGTACAAGAAATGATTGATACTTTAAATAGAGACTATAATAAGAAAGCATCAAATTTTAATAATTATGGGCGGGGTTATAATCCAGATAATAAAGAATTAAAAGAAATTTATGACAAATATATTTCTCTTGCTGGTTCAGCAAATATAAACTTTTTATTGAATAAAATAATTTATAAAAAGTTTGATATTAAGAAATGTACTACTACACAAAGAGTTATGTATAATTATGGCGATTTAGACACAATAAATAAACTAATCAAAGTCAAACATTCGCCATCTATTGATGCTGACAAATTTCTCAATATTTGGATTGTTGAAAATCTTGGAGGTGGTCTTCTTGGTTATGCTACTTTTCCGTGGGATTTTAATGAACTCACAAAATGTTTAGACGGTGTCGTAATTAACAGAGGCACATTTGGTAAGAATGCTAGTATGCGAGATTATAATCTAAATAAAACTGTTACACACGAAGTAGGTCATTGGTTTGGTCTATTTCATGTATTTCAAAATACAATTACTAATGATCCACATAAGAATGAATTTGCTTTTGATTACAATAATAATAAATTAACAGAAGAAGAAATAACTGGGGATTGTATAGAAGATACACCACCCCAGAATTGTGCTACTTATGGAGACCCATTTGTTGATAAAAAATTATGGCAATTCACAAATTATAAAAATACACAATCCTGGCATATGTTTATGAACTTTATGGATTACGTTGATGATAAATCAATGTTTATGTTCACGAAAGACCAATGTAAAAAAATGAGACTGATGCTAATGCTGGAAAGACCCAATATAATTAAATCAGTTTCTTGAACCATTTGATTGCGTTGAAAACTGTCAGTTGTTTGCTTTTTCTATCATATCCTATATGTATAGGATGGTTCTCTCTGACTGCTTCTAACGCAAGAAGTGCTGATGTTGGGTCTGGATATTTACGCGTTATTGCTCCATCAGGATAGACAATGGTAAGAACAACATAACTGCTTTTCTTGACTTTACCAACTATCTGAACTTTTTCATCTTTCATAAAGGCATAATGTATTTTAAGTTGTTCAAGAAATGTAGAATTTGCCATCAATAATTTATTTACTAATTATCATAACATTTCTAATCATTTCATTTATTCAATTTTTAGATCCCTAATATTTGCGAGTGTGTAAATAATGCTTTCAAATAAACATAAATAATTTCTCTATCATTTTCAAAATTGTTTTGTAGTTGTCGTTCAGAATTTACAATATAATGAGTAATATTTGTTATAATAAATCTTTGTAAATTATGATATAATTCACCTTGGGGAAATTCATATTTATTATATTCGTATTTAAATTTAGAAATATAATCGTCTAATTTAACAATACTAACAACAGGAAAATTCATATCAAATAAATGAAATGTAGCACGATATATTAATACTAATTTTTCAGCATAATCATCACTTTTTAGTGAATACTCTGTTACTGTATCAGCCATTTCATTCAATGAAGCATAATCAACATTAATATTATTATCTTTATCAATAATGATAATATTTTCTTGTTTTTTGTAAAAAATACATATAATAACTAATATGATAATTATTATTGGCAAAACAATTTTATACATTTTATATTATTATTTGTTATTTAAATTATTCATAAAATATTTATTGACTAATAATTATATGGGGGACACATATAATAATATATTAATTGATAATACTAATATAAATGAAAATAGTTATAAAGAGATTAATATTACAATAATTAATGTTAATAATATTAATTTAGTTGAAAATGATTTTAAAAATATTGACTATGTGAGAATTTTTGGTAAAGGAAGCACATTTCAAGATGTAAAAAAAACATCAGATAAAGAATTTAATATTGGTATTAATCAAACAGTAAATGAATTGACAGATTGTGATATGCTTGTGATTAATGATTTACACAATATATATTTAATAAAAGATGAAGTTTTTAAAAAAATAAAATATATTTTAACACCCGAATATTTACACATTAAAAAAAAATTTAATATTGAAGGTCATTTTCAAAAAGTATATGGTTATATTAAAGAAAAAGGTTTTGTTGGTAAATATATTGTCTATAATTTAAAATCTAATCCAAATCTAAATAAAAATTATATTAATTTACCATCTGGATTAACATCATGTAATACTGCTACTGATTTTGTAACTATATTTTTGAATAAATTTATACGACACATATCCTTTTATGGCGTTGGCATATATCATTTACAAGAAAAATATAACAATAAATTTATAGGAAATGGAAAATATGATATAGACCAAATAAATAGAATTAATAAGCATATTGATGGTAAATGTAAAAAATATAAAATAGATTATGTTATGAATTAATTTTTATAATTTATTTATAGTTTAATAAATTATATGACTATAAAATTAGTATGTTTTGATTTTGACGGCGTTTTTACAAATGGCGATATAATATATCAGGATAATATAATCAATAAAAAATATAACATAAAAGATGGTATGGCATTGAATATATTAAAAGAAAATAATATTAAATCGTGTTTAATTACTGGGTATAAGAAAACAGACTATTTAATAAATAATATTCATATCAATAATATAGCACAACATTTACATTTTGATTTTATTAATTTGGGTTGTAATAATAAACTTGACACATTAAATCAAATAATAAAAAATTTTAATTATTGTTATTCAGAGATAGCGTATATTGGTGATGATATTAATGATATTGAAATAATGGAAAAAGTTGGATTTAGTGCGTGTCCTAATGATGCCATACAAGAATGTAAAAAGATTGTTAATTATATTTGTAAAAACAAGGGAGGAGAATGTTGTGTAAGAGAATTTATTGATAAAATATTATCTTTACAAGAAAACAAATATAATAAAATATTATTAAATATAAAAACTGAAGCAAATCATCAATTAAACACTTTAGAAATTGATAAAATAGAAGATTTTGCTAATTTAATAATATCTAAAAAAATAATTTATTGCACTGGAATTGGTAAATCAGAAAATATAGCAATTCATTGTTCTAACCTTTTAAAATCAATTGGCATAAAATCTTTTTATTTAAATTGCCTTAATTCTATTCACGGTGATATTGGAACTATTGAACCAGATGATGTAATTATAATATTTAGTAAAAGTGGGAACACAAATGAGTTAATTAATATAATCCCATCTTTAAAAAATCATAATCCATATTTGGTTACAATAAGTTGTAATAAAGACGGTATTCTAAATAAATTAAGTAATAAATCTATTGTATTACCATTTACAAATGAATTAGAAGGAAATATTAATACAATACCAACAAATAGTTATATGTCTACATTATTTTATGTAAATATATTAATTATGATTTTGGTTGATAAAATAAATATCGATTATGCTTCTTATAAGTTAAATCATCCTGGGGGCAATATAGGAACTAAATTAATGACTATTAATGATGTACTTATAAAAGACTTTCCAAAAATTGTTCTAGATAAATCCATAAAACTAAAAAATGTTTTATTAGAAATGACAAAATATTCAATTGGATGTTGCTTTTTTATAAATCCAAATAATGAATTTATTGGATTATTGAGTGACGGAGATATTAGGCGTTTATTATGTATAAATAGTGATATAATTTTAATAACATCAAATGATATTAATAATAAATTTTATTATGAAACAGATTTAAATAAAATAATAAATAACATAAATAATAAATATAAATTTATCCCAATTTTAGATAATAGAACAATTATAGGAATAATTAAATGTTAAAAATATTTTTATAATTATTAGCAACATTTATTGGACTTAATCGCTCTCTTACGTGGGCATATTGTTTAATATAATCATTATATAATTTATTATCATCCAATATATTTTTTGCTTTCTTTATTATTTCATCAATATTTGATAAATCATCATTTAGATATAATTCATACTCTTCACCTAATAATTCAACATATACAGGTATTCTATTACAAATAAAAATACAATTGAAATACATTGCTGTACTTAATTTTGTTGCTGTATGTAAAGTATAATATAATTTATTATTAATCAAATAATCAATATGGATACATACATTTTTATTGATTGTATTATAATCTTTCACCAATTTTATATTGTATTTTTTAAAATCGTTTATTGAAAAACTACTTTTTTTCAGAAATCCACAATATAAAATATCAGTGCTTTTATCACTACTAGCATTATACTTTATATCATATTCGTGATAACTTACTGATAATTTTTTTTCATAACCTAAACTTTTAAAATTTTCTGCCATAAATTTACTATTACAAATAATTTCATCAAAAAGATTAAAATAATTAATATTGTGTTTATAATATGCTTCAAAATTAGCAAATGATTTCCAATCTACATCAAGAGGTTCATATACTAAATAATTATTTTTTAATTTATTTATTATTTTACCGTCCTGTTTTTTTTTTAGAAAATAATAGATTGAATTATTATCGAAAGGAATATGAGAATATATTTTAATTTTATCATTAACTATCAATGAAAACAAATAGGTTTTTAATTGTGAAGATAGATTTGGACTATTAATTATAATATTTATATTATTATCCATTATATATTATATTTATTTTTATTTTTCACTAAAAATATACATATTCTAAATAAGTAATTAACTATTGAGTATGAAATAATATTTGATGAGATTAATTACTAATAAATTTTTTATTATAAGTCTAAATGCGTATTTTTCAAATAATTATAATCATATATCGTATCCACCCCGATTTCGTGTTTATCTGTTTTCACTGAATTAATATGAAATCCTTGTTCCATAATTTTCATCCATTCAATATCTTCACATAATTGAAGTGGTGTATTATTATTTCTATAATGTTTCATTAAATATTCAGCATTAAATACAAAAACACCAATATGTAAATTATATTTTATTATATTTCCGTCTTTATCATATACTAATTCATTTAATTTACTTGCTGGAATTGGATTACGAGAACAATACATTATGTTCCCCTCTAAATCCATCACTAATTTCCCCCTAGAATGATTTTTAATAGCATTCTCATCTGTAGTTTCATAATGTAATGTGCTACATACTATTTTGGGATCTACTTTTTGTCTATTAATATAATTATTAATAGCAAGTTTTATATTTTCTGGATCTATAAATGGTTCATCCCCTTGGACGTTAACAACAATAGTATTAGAATAATCTATTGTATCTAAATAATAACAAATTCTTTCTGTTCCATTTAAACATTCTTTTGTTATCATTTTAACATTTCCATTAATATTTCTAATAACATTTGCTATTTTTTCATCATCTGTTAATACAATTATATCACTTAACATACTTACTTGACATACTCTCTCATATACATGTTGAATAATTGGTTTATTATTAATTTCTAATAATAATTTACCATACAATCTTGATGAACCATAACGAGCAGGGATACAAGCAATTATTTTCATTTTTATATATATTCTATAGTTTTTTAATTCCTATAAAATCAAGCAACCATTCTAATTTATCTAAATACCATTGTGTTGGGCCATCACATTTTGCCTCATTTGGATTATTATGTACTTCTATAAATATGCCATTAACTCCAAGAGCAATTGCCATTTTACACATATATGGCACTAAATCACGAAAACCACCGCTACATACGGTTCCATCAGTCATTTTTTGTGCTGGTTGTTGTAAGCAATGAGTACAATCCATACTTACGAGATTTGTATCACTTTTTAACCATATTAAATTTCTTGGATCTACAATAAGATCACTATAACCATACATATTTCCTCTTTCACATAATATAACTTTATCATTACCAAATTGAATTATTTTTTCTTTGGATTTATGTACTACATCAGCAGAACAAAATTGCCCTTTTTTTACGTGAATTATTTTATTAGTTTTTGCGGCTGCTTCTAATAAATCTGTTTGCCTACAAAGAAAAGCAGGAATTTGTATTATATCTGCTACTTTAGATATTAATTCTGCTTGATGCGATTCGTGAATATCTGTGATAATCGGTATATTATAAGTATCTTTTACTTTTTTTAATATTCGCAAACCTTCTTCTATACCAACTCCTCTATAACTATTAAGTGATGTGCGATTTGCTTTATCAAATGATGCTTTAAAAACCAACACAACATCATATTTATTCATAATTTCTTTAATTTTTTTAGCCATTAATAAAGTATCTTCTTCTGTTTCTATGACATTGATACCACACATTACAAAAAATTTGTTTTTCATTTGTTCGTATAAATTCATAATGTTTTAATATAATTATTTATTATTAAATAATAATATTTCAAATTATTTTATTGATTAATTTAATTAGACTATCTGTTTTTAAATCTTTTATAGAATATATTGTATTAAATCCATTATTGAAAAAATCAGTGTAATCAACATTAAGATATTCATTAATTTTACTAAAATCTTTTTCTGCCGTATCATGTAATAAATTAAATTCTGATAAACTAATTATGTCTAAACCATAATATGCACATGTAGTAACAGCATTTGTTGAATGACATATACATTTATAACATAATAAACAATCAGCATCTAGAGTTCTATTTGATATTTCATAATTATTGATGGGATCAACTATATTTATTTTATAAATAGTATGTGGTTTATATCTTATTATTATTTTTTTATTTGTATAAATTCTAATTTCTTCAATAATTTTATTTATATATTCTTCATATTCTTTATGATTTGTAAAATCAAAAAAATATTGTAAGGGATTTTGCAACAAAAATAATATATTATCTCCTAATTCAAATTTTTTTATTAATATTTTTTTTTTATTAATGTGTTCTTGTATAATTGGCATTTCATTTTTATAATGAAATATTGAATTTAATGAAAATCTGAACCCTAGAATCGATTGAAACATAGGTGATTCAATAAATAATATATTTTTATAATTAAATTTTTCTATTGCATATCTATAATACCAAATATCTTTAATATTATTTTTATTATAATATGAAAAAGTTATAATCAACTGAAAATAAATATTTTTTTTATAAATTTCCTCAAAATTTGTTTTATCAATCACTATTATTTTCATATTATTTTTAGTTAAATTTTCTATAATATGACTAAAAAATATTTTGCGTTTTTTGAAAGCAATTGACGCAGTATTTATTCCAATATTATATTCATTTACACTATCCATTATACAATATATTATTAATTTTTTTATTATTAATTATAACACATAATTAAAAGTTAAATATTTATGTATATTATTTATTATTATTATGCTTACTGTTTATATTGGTTTTGATGCTTCAAATGCTACACAAAAATTAGCACACGATGTTTGTGCTAGGTCTATTCGTAAATACAATGATAAAGTAAAAATTGTTTCTCTTGTTAAATCAGAATTAGAAACACAAAAATATTTTTATAGAGAACACGACCCCAAAGCATCAACTGAATTTACTTATACAAGATTTCTTGTTCCATTCTTGAATAATTATGAGGGCATTGCTGTATTTTGTGATTCAGACTTTCTTTATAATTATGATATTGAAGAACTTTTAAAATATTACGATAATTCTAAAGCAGTTATGTGTGTCAAACACGAACAAAAATCAATAACAAATGTAAAATTTTCTGGAATGCCACAAAATGATTATCCTCGCAAAAATTGGTCTAGTCTAATGCTTTTTAATTGTGCTCATCCATCTTGTAAAAACCTAAATCTTGAAACTGTAAATAGACAGACACCAAAATATTTACATCGTATGGAATGGTGTAATGATACTGAAATTGGCGAAATACCGTATCAATATAATTATCTTCTTGGATATTATTCAACTAATGACGCAAAAGCAGTTCATTATACAGAAGGTGGCCCCTGGCACAATGAATGGTATAATTATAAATTACCTCAAGAATGTATTCATAAAAAATACGGACAAGATTGGTTTGATTATCTTACTGGTGAAGAGTCTAAAATTCTTTTAAGTGAATTAAACAAAACAATATAATTTTATTTTACAACATTAATTCCATTTTCCATAAATACCGAATATATAACATCTGTAATATTTCTATTGGTATAAACTGTTTTTCTCAATAAATTTTTCGTGAAATATTGAACTCCATTAAGTGTATATATTTGTGAATTTGATAATGGGTAAATAATTTGTTCTAATAAATCCATGTGTTTTTTCATAACACGAACCGCACTATATTTATTTATTTTTCGCTTGTAATTCGATCTAACATAATCATCAATAAAATTTAATAATGATGCTATGATTTTGTCTTCAATTTCTATTTGGTCTGTATTACAAGCAAGAGACAATTGTCGATTTAATGATGATTCATATTTTCCATTCATATCAATACAAGTCATCCCATAATCCATAATAATAGCAATAATTATATCCTTTGAACTTTTTATAATTTTCGCAAATTCTTTAATATCAACAGTCTCAGTAGTATAATGTTCTCCACTTACATCTTTATTATTAAATATTATCGTAATAATCGCAATTATTACAATAATTATAATGAGATGGTAATAGTCCATTTATAATAAAAAATTAAAAAAATAATTAAGAATACTTATAATATATACACTAAATGAATTTTTTAATTGGAGCAATTGGAGCGAACCTAACAATGGGTCTTGTTACTGGTGTATCAGCAATGGCTAACAATATATATTCTCTAACATCAACAATCTCACATAACATATCAAATGGAGAAGATGATATAAAGAAATTAATAAAAGAAGCAGACTTAGATGTTAAAATTAAAACAATATTATGTGTATTAAGTGAAATTAAAATAAATGTTAGTTCCCCATATACTTTACATTTTTCAGTTCAAGAAATAAAAAATGCTATCAAAGATATTGAAACAGAATTAGAACAAATTCAGTATAGAATTAATTATAATAATTCACTTTTTATTGGTTCAGCATTTAGAAAATATAAATTTCATAATAATTATGACAGATTAGAAACACTTATAAAAACATTAGACAAAAGATACAAAATGTTGTTTGATATTTTAAAAATAGAAGACGTTATGGGGCAAAATAAAGACATATCAAATTATTTAACAAATTCCTCATTAGATAAAAAATTAATTAGTAGTTCAGATATTATTCATAATTCTATTGAATTTATTGATTAACAGTTGTAAGAAAATCATAACCTTTATCCGAAATTTTTACCACGATGAAAAATTTAATTGCTTCCATCTCAATATACTCATTATTTTTTGCTTTATCTACTAACACTTTAAGTTTTTCTATTGTTGTATTTTTCATAGAACCAAACATTAATAATTTTTTCATCCAAGGTTCAATTCCTGCTTTTGATGAACCTTTTAACATATCTATTAATTTTGATTGTCCGAACCAATGATTTTTTACTTCATATATTTCTTTCATCAAAGACAATAGATTGTATAACATTTGATTATCATTTTGTGTCATTATCTCTGGTTTTTTTCTTTCGTCTTGACTTTCATCTTGATTTTCTTGTCTTTTTTTGTATTTTAGACAATTATCACAATTATTACATTTGTCAATACATTCTCCAAAATAATTGAGAATGTATTTTTTTCTACATTGTAATGTCTCAACATATCGTGAGATAATCATAAATAGGGTTTGTTTTACTTTTTTGTATTCTTCGTCTTGTGTTTGTTTTATGAGAAAGTTTTGAGTTATAAAATCTTTCTTAGCATAGAACAGAAAACATTCCGCTTTCTCTCCATCTCTGCCACCTCTTCCAATTTCTTGATAATATCCTTCAATATTTTGTGGCAATCCATAATGAATTATTACTCTAACATCTGCTTTGTTAATACCCATACCAAAAGAATTAGTGGCACAAATACATTTTACTTTTGATGACATAAATTTATCTTGTGTTGTTGTTCTATCTTTATTTGACATTCCGCCGTGATAACAAACACTTTTTATTTTGTTTTCTTTCAAAAATTCGCTCATTTTTTCGGTGTCATTTCTTGTTACACAATAAATGATTACTGAACCAACACTAATATTTTCGATTATGGATACAATCTCATCTTTTGTTTCTTTTGTTTGTTCTCTAACATTTATTTTTAAGTTAGTTCTATTAAAAGATGAACGAATTATTTCACATTTTTTTATTTTTAATTCTGTTTTTATATCTTCAATTACATCTTTTGTAGCAGTAGCTGTGAGTGCTAAAACAGGAACACCTTTCAGTAATTTTTTAATATCTATAATACTTCTATATGCTGGTCTAAAATCATATCCAAATGATGAAACACAATGTGATTCATCAATTGCTAAAACACAAATTCCAATTTTTCTAAATATTTTTTCTATAAAATTTTTAGAATTAATAAGAGTTTCTGGGGTTGTATATATAATTCTGTATTTATTATCAAGAACATCTTTTTCTATTTCTTCTTTTTGTTTCGCATTACTTGTTCCATTATAACAACAACTATTAATATTAAGTTTATCTAATATCATTTTTTGGTCTTCCATCAATGATATTAATGGTGATATAACAATACACACTTCATTTGTAATTAATGGAATAATTTGAAAACATAAACTTTTTCCGTGTGATGTTGGCAACAAAGCTATAACATCTTTACAATTTAATATATTATGAATAATTTTATATTGATTTTCTTTCAATGTGTCATACCCAAAATATTTTTTAAGTACGCCCATAGTTGTTTTATATTGTTCAGTATCAATTTGTGTTGATTCATATGCGTCCATTTTTGTTATGTCTTATAATTATAATTAAAACCTTAATAATTCAATTTTTTCTATATAAAACTATTATATGAATTATAAGGAAATATTAGTATCATCAGTAGTATTATTAGGTCTTGATTTTGTATATTTATATAATACTAAAGACATCTTCAGTAAGCAAATATTTGACGTACAAAATTCTGAAACAAAAATTAATTATGTTGGAATGATATTATGTTATTTGCTTTTAATTTTTGGAATAAATTATTTTGTTATTAGTGATAAAAAATCATTGAGTTATGCTTGTCTGCTTGGTTTGTTTGTTTATGGTGTATATGAACTTACTAATTTGGCAATTTTAGACAAATGGACTTATAAATCTGTTATTATTGACACTTTATGGGGTGGTATTTTATTTACATTAACTGCTTTTATTACTTATAAACTTGTTAATAATCCAGTAGATTTGTCAAATACTCATCCTGCTAGCATTATAGTATAAAAAATATATGTAAATTTTTTAAGTTAAATAATATTATTAATATTATTATAACAAATGAATACCACACTCAACAAGATAGAAACTATTGTGATTAATCCATTTGAATATGTTAAGAAAAATATGTATGATGATACTGAAATATCAACTTATGTTGTTATTAATTTTCCTAATAACAATACACTTACAATACATCCTGACGGTGGCATTTTTAATTTGTCTCACGATGATATCTACGAACACGAAAAATTAAAATGTAAATTTTATATAGTAAAAAGTGCTAAATACTTTTTTTCACGCAACCAATACGATGTTGTTGATTTTGAAAGTGATAATTTAATATCTAATTATGGTATTGCTTCATTAAATTTAGACATTAAATATAAAATTGATGGAGAAATTAACAATATTACTTTTTTGAATAATATTTAATTTTATTTTATTGACAAATAATATGTTAATAATATTCATTATTTTGGTTATAATACTATTAATATTTTTTTATAATACTGAACATTTTGATGAAAAAGATTTTGTTAAATCTTTGGAAGAAACAGATTATGAAAAAAATTCCAGAAATTATTATGATGTATTACGAGAAGAAAAAGAATGCCCCAATAGAAAAAGAGATTGTCTTATTGCGTGTCTTAATAAGAATAATGAATTAGATAATAATTGTTATAATAAATGTCTAATAACAGCATATAATTGTTAATTTATATAAACCATAATTATAATGACTACTTATCAAGAATATATGGATAAAAAACTTGATTTTTATAATATGCTATATTCTATAATTAAAGACAGACTTAATGGGGGTGGTCGCGAATTATTTAATGATGTGGACATAATAAAAGATGGAGGTGGAAATAAAAAATGGACTACATTACAACATAATGGAGTTATATTCTATCCTGAGTATCAACCTTGTGGCGTAAAAATTAGATATCAAGACAAAGAATTAGAATTAAACAAAGAAGCAGAAGAATTTATTGTATATTATGTTAATGAAAAATATGACAAATACAGAACTGAAAAATTTAAAAAGAATTTTTTCTATGATTGGAAACATTTATTAACACCAGAACTAAAATTAATAATAAAAGATTTTAATTTGTGTAATTTTGATGAAATAAAACGTCATTTAATTTTAGAAAGTGAAAATAAGAAAGCATTAAAACAATCTAAATCAAAGGAAGAATTAAATGAAACTAAAAAAGAAAAAGATGAGCAACATTTAAAATACAAAACAGCAATAGTCGATGATAAAGAACAAATTATTGATAATTTTATGGTTGAACCACCCACTATTTTTGTTGGCAGAGGTAATCATCCATTATCGGGTAAAATCAAGCAAAGATTATATCCACAAGATATTACATTAAATATTGGTAAAAATATGAGTATCCCAATTCCAAATATCATTAAACCAAAAAATTATGATGCCAAAAAATATTCTTGGGGGAGTATTATTTCTGATAATACATTAGAATGGGTAGCAAGTTGGCAAAATAATGTAACGGGAAAATATAATTATGCTAGATTTGGCAGAAAATCAGATTTTAAGATGAAATCAGATGAACAGAAATACGATAAAGCACGGATGTTAAAAAAGAAAATTCACAAAATAAGAGAAAAGAATGAGAAAAATATGAGTTCAAGTAATCGTGAAATTATTCAATTATCAACAGCATTATTTTTAATTGATAATTTAGCATTAAGAGTGGGCAATGAAAAGAAAGAAGATGAAGCCGACACAGTTGGTGTAACAACATTAAAAGTAAAAAATATAGAATTATTAGAGAATAATATTTTGAAATTAGATTTTTTGGGTAAAGACTCTATTCGGTATATTAATAAAGTAAGTATTCCAGAAATAGTTTATAATAATCTTAAAACATTAATTCAAGACAAAAATAATAATGATGAAGTTTTTGATTTGGTAAATTCTGATAGTCTTAATTCTTATTTAAGAAAGTTTATGAGAAAATTAACAGCAAAAGTTTTTAGAACATTTAACGCTTCATATTTAATGCAGACTGAATTAAGAAAGATATTAGCAAAATATAAAGACTATGATAAACCAGACAAATTACAAGTTGTTTTACACGAATATGAAATGGCAAATCTCAAAGTAGCTAAATTATGTAATCACCAAAAAGAAGTAAATAAAAATAAGACATCACAAATTGAAAAGACAACTGATAAAATAAAAGAAATAACATCAAAAATTAACAAATATAAAAGACAAAAAAAAGATAAAACTGAGAAAGGACAAAAGACAACAAATCTAAATAAAAAAATAGCATCATTACAAGAGAAAATAAAATTAAGCAAAAAGAAAAAAACATTACAGACAGAATCAAAAGCATTAGCATCTGGAACGTCTAAAATTAATTACATTGACCCAAGAATAACGATTGCTTTTCTTAAAAATATTAATTTGATAACTAATATTGATAAATTTTTCAGTAAAACACAATTGACACAAATTACATGGGCTATGAATATTGATGGTGATTTTAAGTTCTAACAACAAAAAATTGAATATTATATTGTGAAATATGTATATAGTAAGAAAAATAAAATGTCATTTGTAAAATTCTCAAATGTGTGTAAATTTTGTGGAACAATTGAGAAACAATTATTGCGCATACTTTACACTTTATACTCTCCTGCTTTGAATATGTCGATAATTACTAAAACACCCAATCAGCAATTTATAATTCCATTACGATTATTAACCAAAATTCCCGAACCAATCTCTATTACAATATATTATGACAATAAAATATCTATATATCCTGCTAATAATTTTACTGAGAATTATCCATCAATTATAATCACCAATCCTGGCACTTATGAAATTGTAGTTCTTTTTACCAAAAAAAATATGATTAATACTGAACTTAATTTTGGCACAACTGATAAAGTATCAAGAGAAAGTCTTATTCGTGTTAATACTTTTGGCGAATTATCATTAAAGCATATAAGTTTTGTGGGATGTGTTAATTTAGTTGAAGTGCCAGCATATTTGCCACCAACTATTATTAGTCTTGAATTAGTTTTTGCCTATACTAATAAATTCGACCAATCTCTTGATAAATGGAATGTATCAAAAGTAAAAAATTTTAGACACGCCTTTTATAATTCTAATTTTACTCATAATTTGTCATCTTGGAATATTTCACCAGATAGCGATTGTTCATATATGTTCTTTCAGAACACTTAAATATCTCACACATTTTCTAAATAATATTTAACTGCAATAATTTTATAATCCTAACTGGTGTAAATAATGTTTTATTTGACAGAAAAAAATTGTTCGTTTGCTTTCAGTATTGGATTGATAAAAATTTTTTATTATATATATATATATAATGTTTTATGAAAAAAAATATTTGAAATACAAAGATAATTACTATAAATTAAAAAATATGATTGGTGGGTATGAATGTGCTAAAGGATTTCTTATTGACGACCGTGAAATTGATTTTTCCGGATATATTTCTAAATTAATAGGTAAATTTCATTGCCCCTACCATAATATTGACGAATACAGTAGAAAAATGTACGGTCGTATCATATACCTTCCTAACATATACCATTTAAATGAGCAAAAATGTATTAATATATTATGTAACTTTTGCAATCAAAAGGTAACTGTCGGTGGGATTGGTAATCCTATAGGAAATGAATTTTGGCGATGTGACCGTTGTAATATAAATATTTGTCGTGATTGTGTGATTAATATAGAGGAGAAAAAAAAATCATTGGGTAAATTAGATGATCCACTATCACAAGAACAAAAAAAAAGTATCAATGATTACATAGATACAATTGATAATGACATTATACAATTATTACTCACACAATATTTGCCATATAGTCATAAAGAACCGTTATTAGAGACACCTAGTTTGTCGGCAGCAGCCGCCACACAAGAAAATGTACTAGTTAAACACGATACTGAGGTTGTTAGAAAACCTATTATTTTGAATATAGAACAGGTTGCCTTTAGGATGTTGCGCATTAAAAAGGGAAAGGCGCGGACAAAACCGGATGATGTATTGATGAAAATGTTAAAAATTTATAATCTTCGGTCTGAGCTACCGGATGATTATGAATATACTTGTGATGAATGTAATAAAGACGATAAATACCCTAGATACAATTTTAACGAGTATAACATTGATTTTTGTAAGGACTGTGTGCAAGAGTATATGGATTATCCACAAACTGGATTATTAAAAGGTTTCCCGAAAGGATTCGAGAAGAGGTATAATATATACAGTGGCGAAAAACTTGGTGTATAATCTAAACTAATATCATATTTAATATATAAATATATATATAAATGAAATATCCAAAAATTATTTATTTATGTAATAAAACAATTGGTAAGAATGAAGAAATATCATCAAATAATTGGAAAATATTTAATCCTGATTATGAAATTAAATTATTCGACGATGAAATGATTAAATCATTTTTATTGAAAGAATATGGGCAATTATATGTAGATATAATTAATTATCTAAATGATGCCCCTGGTTTCGGGCCAATCAAAGCAGATTTTTTTAGATTATGTATTTTATATAAAACTGGGGGTGTTTATAGTGATATTGATAATTTGCCGTTAGTGCCCTTAGCAGATTTTATTGAAAAAGATGTTGATTTTGTTACTTGTAGTTCATATATACACCTTAATTTTAATCCCAATTTTATAATTTCAATTAAAGAAAATATAATTCTCAAAAATTGTATTGATTGGTATATAGCAAAATATAATAACAAAGATGAGTATAAATATTGGCATTGGAGCATAATGAAAGCATTAACAAAAACTTTACTTATAACAGATTATAAAAAAGAACCTGGAATATATTATTTGGGTGATATGAAAATACAAATTATTAAAGAATGTAAAGGAAATAATCATTATGACGCACATAATATATATAATGGGATACGAGTTTTCAATAATAGACAACCAAATTGGGATGCTAAAACACATTCATTTATAGGAAGAATAAGAAGATTAGTTCGTATTAATTTATTATCCGGAACTATCACCTATCCAACACATAAATCTAAAAATATTTGTATAATAACAAGAAATACAACCAATTTACTAAATGATACTAAAATTTATAAAAAGATATTCAAAAAAAATGGATATGAAACAACTATTATTGAAAATGAACAAGACAAAATAACGGATGAACTAATAACAACAGATATAGTATTATTTTTAGACAAAATTGTAGTTATTAAAGGAAATAAGAAAATAGTCAAAATTTTTATGCCAAATCACGAATTATTTAAAAGACATCAATATGACCTATTACGTAATATTGATTTAGTTTTATGTAAAACACAAATAGGATATGATTTTTTTACTACTATTAAAAATCAAACTAAATTTAACTATGATATTATAAATATAAACTTTGTGCCTTATATACCCAAAACACTTAGAATATCAAGAAAAGATATCAAAAAAGACCCTAATTTATTTATTATGTTTGGTGATAATACAGATTATGTTATCAAAAATTGGATAATAAATGATTGTTATCTTAAACTAAATCCTAACATTAAGTTGGTTATTACAAGCAAAAAAACATATTATCCATCAATACTAAAAATTTTGCCAAATACAGACCTTATAAAAGAAGATGACATTATAAAATTCAAAAATATTACTATATATTTTTCATCAATTCCTGAAGATATTTATAAAGATATACGACAAACTGCGTCAGTAACCATATGTTCAAGTGTAAAAGAAGATAATATACACTATATTAATGAAGCAAGATATTTTAATTCATTTGTTATAACAATAAATAATTCATTATTTAATAAAATTAAAGATAATGATTATGAAATACACACAATATATCCCAACACTAACAGTTTAACTGAAGCAATTAAATATGCCATAAATAATAAAAATAAAAAAATAAAATCCCGCAAATATTTTGTAGAAGACTTAATGTCTATGAAAACAATATTTGAAACTGATGTTCTAGAATGGTTGAAATAATTTTTTATTATCATATATCATAATGATGATGCAAGAAGATATAGTAATTATTGATAATGAACTTGATAGAATACATCGTAAAAATGAAAATGATAGACTAACATATTTACGAAGAAAAAATAATATATTTAGAAGAATAATTAATTTCTTTTGTTGTAAAAATAAAGTTTATGAAATATTATAGTATATGTTTTGTTGTTTTTCCCGTCCTAAATATAGACATTATAGTTTTGATTGTGATTTTTGTTTAAAACATCATATTGTAATACAAAATGAAAATGATATATACATAGAAAAATACAAAAAAGACACGCTTGTAAAAATAACATTATGTGATAATTATGATGAAGGATTAACAAGATGTTATGAATGTGTAAAAATATTGAAAATTGTAAATAATTGAAGTTCATACTAATAAATTAAATAAACAGAATGCTCTATACTCTTGTTGTCCTCCTTACTTTCTACACAGTATATGTGCAGAATAATTACAATAGAGAACAATTTTTGGCGTGGTGTAGTGCCTATTGGTTTCTTGTCATATTTATTTTTATGATAGCAAAATACATCTTTGGTTTTAGGTTGGTTTAATCAATTTGAAAATGTCATTAAGTGCTACTGCTCCATCATACATACTTTTGGTATTGACCAATGATATATTATTTATACTATAAGTATCTTGATTAAAACAAGAAGCATTATGAAACATAAAACTGGTGTCTTCTAATACTCTATTATTTCTTATTATTATTGGTTGATTAAAAACACTTGCTCCATCAAACATATGAGACATATTTTTTACAATTGATAAATTGAGACTTGTAATATTTTTATTAAATGATTTAGCATTGTAAAACATAAAACTTGTATCATTTAATTTAGGGGTGTAAAAATTAATATTTTGATTAAAATTATGGGCGTCTCCAAACATACACTTCATTGTTATAACATTATGCGTCATAAAATTAACAACACCATTAAAATTAGTAGCACAATTAAACATATAACTCATATCACTCACATTTTTTGTATCAAAATTTGTTAAATTTTTATTAAAACTTGATGCTCCCGAAAACATTGCTTTCATTGTTATTACATTACTTGTATTAAAATTAGAAAGTTCTTGATTAAACGCAATATTATTATAAAACATAAATGACATATCAGTAACTGCTGATGTGTTAAAATGATTAATACATTGATTGAATACAGAACTTCCAAACATATATTTCATTGTTTTTACTTTCGACGTATCAAAATATATAATATTACCATTGAATTTTGATTTATAAAACATATAGTTCATATCAGTAGTATTTGATGTATCCCATATTAGTTCATTTTGATTAAACTCACGAGCATTACAAAACATAAAACTCATATTTACTACTTTTGATGTATTCCAATTTGAAATATTTTGATTAAAAGAAGTAGCAAAATAAAACATACACGTCATATTTACAACATTTTTAGTATCCCATTTAGATATATCACAATTAAAGTTCATTGCTTCAAAAAAACAATAACCCATAACTGTTATTTTTGATGTATCCCATTTAGATATATCACAATTTATATACATATTTTTCGCAAATAATTTACTAATATCAGTTACGCTACTTGGCAAGTAATCGGGCACTTTTAATAAATTCATAAATCCGGCAAAATTTATTTTTTTTATATTACTAAATCCATAACTTTCTATCTCTATTATATTATAATTTTCTATTCCCTCAAATGTATCAAAATCACCATATGCCATTATTCTGTATTTCCCATTATTCTCATATGTATGTCTCATATTATCATCCGTAATAATGTCTATAACACCATCACCCCAATTAATTGTTATTTCAGTATAATTCTTAAAATTAAGAGCAATTAGTTTATTATTAACTTTTACCTCACATATCATATCCATAGAATTACAAAAATCATACATAAAATTATATAAATATTTCTCATTAACAAGATTATTTAGTTCATCACTAAATAATTTTTTCATATTAATAATGTAAAATAAAATTTAAAATTGATATTATGACACTACACCCATTAATTTTTTAGTTTTTTGGCGATAATCTCATCTACAAAACCATTTTCCATATATTGCTCGGCATTCATCCAAGTTTCTTTTAATAGCAATTCTTCTAATTTTTTCGTCTCAACCTCATTATTTACATCAATTCCTCTACATTCTTGATAAATATTTACCAATTTCTTATGTAAGTCTTGACAATGTTCCGTATATGTGACAATTTTAGTAAAATTAGTATATCCACATCCAGACGAAAGTTCATGTATCATTGCGCTCGCAAATCTTGTCATCTTTCGTTTATCAGCAATAATACACATTGTCGTTCCTGCTGATGCTACTCGTCCAGTAATAATAGATGTAAATTTTAGATTATAATATGTATCTCTAAGTAATGATATATAATCAACAAAATCAAGAATGTCGTGAACGCTTCCACCAGGTGAATTTACAATGTATGTAATCATTACATCCTTGTATTTTTCCATCCCCTTGGGCACTTTCTGTTCTTTGTCATATTTCACAAGTTTCTCTTTGCTATTATCAACAATTGTTGAAATTAGTTTTTTGAGTCTTGTGATAGTCTCCCCTGACACTTCTGTATTAAAATGAATTTCATTGTCTCCTGCTACAAAAATACTCTTCTCATATCTATCAATGTAATAATTATTTGCGCATTCAGATAACTTAATTCTCTTGCCAGGTTGTTCGTAGATACTCATTTGAATTATTATTATTTTGTTATTAATGTTTAACTAATAATAAAAAATTGAATTTTAAAATCATAATATTAATAATATATATAATAATAAATGAAGTCTAACAAACAAGAACTTATGCCACACTAATAATTGAACCAAAAATAGAAAAAGATAAACAAAAACAACTAATAAATAAATTTAATAGTTATCTTACCAAGCATAGAACAAAATATAACTCATTATTTTTGACTAATTATAGAGAAAGTAAAGATATAGCAAGAAAAAGAATATCATTTGATTTGGTATATTCTATATCTGGATATATTCTAGAAAATTTTGATGATATTTAATTTTCTATTCTGTTTTATTTCGTTGTAATGTATTTGGTGGATGATTAGGGGGACTATATATTGAGTATAGTTGTAAATTCTCATCACCTGTATTTATAATATTATGCCAAGTATTTTTGGGAATAATAATTACTGAACCATCTTTAAGTCTTGTAGTCTGTATTATTTCTTTCTTGTTATTTGTAATTATTGCTTTTCCTTTACCTTTTTCTATTCTAATAAACTGATCTATTTTTGAATGTTTTTCTAATCCTATTTCTGTTTGTGGTTTTATTGACATAACAACAAGTTGCATATTTGGCGTTGTTGATAATACTTTTCTATAATTTTTATTTTTTATAGTTTCTTTTTCTATGTTTATGCTAAATGCCATTATTATAATAAAATAATATATTATTTATGATATTATAAAAAAATATCTATGGATTTTGCTACTTTTTCTATTTCTATTTTTGTATTTTCTTTATCAATTTCAAAAATACTTGAATTTTCACTAAACCATAACCATTCTATTTTTTCTTTATTTTGTTCTAATAGTTTGATTGCACCTGAATTGTGTGATAATCCAGTCCAATAAACTTTGTCAAGATTTTGTTCTAATAAATGTATAGCACCTGAATTAAATGATAATTCTCTCCAACAAATTTTGTCTGGATTTTGTTCTAATAATTTGATTGCTTTTGTATTGTATGCCAATTCTCTCCAATTAATTTTACTTACATTTTGTTCTAATAATTCAATTGCTTCTGTATTTCGAGAAATATATTGCCATCTAATTTTTTGAGGGTTTTGTTCTAATAATTTTATTGCTTTGGTATTTAGTCCTAAAAGTTCCCAGTCTATGTATTGACTATATTTTTCTAATAATTCTATTGCTCCAGGATTTACTGAAAGATATTTCCAATCAATTTTGTCAAGATTTTTCTCTACTAAATATTGTAATTGTTGAATATTGCGATTTATTGACAAAAATTTATAATTTATTCTTTCTGGATATTTTGCTAATAATTCAATTGCTCCAGAATTTGCTGATAATGTTTTCCAACATATAATGTCAATATTATGACTAAGAATATTATCTATAATATTGGGATTTTCTGATAATATATTCCAATTAAATATTTTATGTAAATTTCGTTCAAGTATATATCTTGCTTTAGGTTGTCCTCCTAAAATATTCCAATTTATTTTATCTTTATCAATCCAATCTAAAAATTTATAGTGATTTTCAACCATATATGAAGCAATAAGTTTGACAATATCAAAGGGCAACATTTTTATCTATTTAGTTTATTATGTGTATATATTATCATTTTCAATTTTTATGTAAAAAAATTGAATTTAATATTGTGTATTAATCGATTATTATTAATTATAAAAATGAATGAGAAAAAACTGTATGACTTTAATAGTGATGATGAATATAATAAAAAAACAAAAGAATTATATTTGACTAAAAACAGTCTATTAGATGAAGAAAAACAAGTTATCAAAGATTATCAAAGTGAAATTAATTTACTTATACAAGATTCAAATATCCCCCAGAATATCAAAGATGAAAATATTAAAGAAATCAAGTCAATAATGAGTCATAAAAAAACTTATTATGGCGAATTAATGGCAAATATTGAAGAACAAATAAAAAATTACAAAAAAGATTATGAAATTTATGTTAATGAAAAAAAGGGTTATACTTGGGATACTGATAATAATGAAACAATAAAAAAATGGAAAGTGGAATGTGATAGAAATCATTTTATATACTCAAATATTCTAGATGTATTAATGAAAAAATCAAAACACATAAAATTAGTAATGATTATATTGACAGCAATACAATCATTAATAGCAATATCAAATTTAGGAATAAGTAATGATGTATCGCAAACTATTATTTGGTTAATAAAAATATTAACATCTGTTATTTCAACAGTGTCATTTATTTTGACACAATATTTAACATTACAAAAATATGATGATGATATTAAAAATATAACAGATTATCTAATTCATCTAAAATTATTTTTGAAAGAGATAACAATAATTTCTAATGTAAAAAATGAATTGAGACCAAATGGGGACAAATATATAACAGACAATGAAAAAACATATTTAGATATACAAAGCAAATCTCCAACAATATCTCCTAAAATATATCAAGAAAATTTACAATCTTATGACAGATTTATTAAAGCAAATAAAAATAAAACATATCTTGTTTAATTTATCACATAACAAATAATAATTAAAATAACTAAATGTCAGATATATTAATAGATGAGAAAGCATTAGATAATACAAAACATATATTCTCAAAGAGAAAATTATCTAAATGGGTTGATGATGATTCCGTAACTAAATGTTATAATTGTAATACTTTGTTTGGTTTCTTTGTTAGAAAACATCATTGTAGATTATGTGGCAGAGTATATTGTCATTCTTGTAGTAATTATTATGTAAAAATAACACCAGATATTATCCAAAAATTACCAGATAAAAATATTGATATTAAAAAAATAATTTGGAATAATCACGATGAAGTTAGAACATGTAGTAGTTGTCATACACAAACAAATAATTTAATGAAAATAAGAAAGATAATAAAAGTTTTTGAATTATGTAAATTTGATTTGCGTGATTTATTAATTTTATCATATTTTTCAAGTAATTGGAAACAAGCAAGTATATTTATAATGTCAAAATTTAGAGATATTCAATATAAACTTTCAATAGAGAAAATAAATAAAAAAGAATTTGACTTATTATGGAACAATTATAAATATATGAAAGGACATAATTTGTGGATTGCTAAATTAGTTTCTCATAATTTAACTCAAACCCAGCAAGAATTATTAAAAAAAATACTCAATCAAAAAAAAGTAAATTCTTGTGAGATTTTATTATGTTCTGATAAATGCGATAATAATAATATTAATAGTATTATGGATTTTATTATACATAATAATAACAATGCTTTTATGTCAGAATATGTTATAACTCAATTATCACAATATTCAAATACACAATTAAAATATTATGTTCCATTATTTGTGAATAAAATAGACACCAATTGGTTTATGGTTGATTTTTTAATATCAAGGGGCAAAAATGATTTTGCTTTTATGGTATATATTTATTGGTCGATTGTTTCTTATAACAAAAAAATAACTGCTTTATTTTTGGCACAAATTTCTAAAAACACAACACCAGAATTTATGGGTAAATTTAATAAAATGTTGAGTATGAAAACAATAGATATTAATATGATATCAAAATTGGAAAATGTAATTTTGCCAATTATGCCCGAAATAGAATTTAAATCAATAGACCCATTTGTAAAAATAATGGATAGTAATTCAAGACCAAAAATATTTAAATTTCTCAAAGATGATGGTTCATACAAAGAAATTATGTTTAAAATTGATGATGTAAGAAAAGATAATATTATTATAAACATAATTCATATAGTTCAAAATATATTGAAAAGTCATAATATTGACATTGATATAGTAAATTATAATGTTGTCCCTACAGGTGATAATACAGGATATATTGAGATTATAAATAATGCTACAACTATTTATGATATTGTTGAAGTTCAAAAAATTACGATACAAAATTATATCTTTAATAATAACAAAGATGAATCAATAAAAAAAGTTAGAGAAAGATTTACAAAAAGTACTGCTTTATACAGTATGCTATGTTTTTTGCTTAGTGTTGGTGATAGACATCTTGAAAACATAATGGTTACATCAGAAGGATTATTATGTCATATTGACTATAATTATATTCTGGGCAATGATCCAAAATATGTAACTAAAAACAAGAACTTGAGAATTAATACTGAAATTATTAATGCTATGGGTGATGATTATGAAACATTTAAGAAATTATGTGTTGATATTTACAAAATATTGCGTTCTCACGTTAATCTATTTGCTAATTTATTGTCTGTTCTTACTGAAACTGATAAAACTATAACACTGGAAAGTATTAAAAATATTTTGGAAACTAGATTTGAAATTGGAGAAGATGAAAATGATATTGTGTCTCATATGAGTAATCTTGTTACATCTAATAATAATATTGATTATGTTTTCATAGATTTTCTACACAAATCCAAATCAACGTTATTATATAAAAATGTATCAAATGCTACTGAAAAATTATTTAGTTTATTTCATTGAAAAAATTGAATTTGCTTATATATTGATATGAATAGATATTAATATATAAAAAATGACTTTCGCATTCTTTTGTCTTATGATTGCTATTTTTAGTGCTATATATATTATATTTAACAAAATAATGGAAACATTTTATCATAATTCTTGTTATTATAATCATATTACTATAAATCTTGAACGCTCACCAAAAACTTTTTATGAACATATCAAATATATTGATAGACGTATTCAAGATATTGAATGTAGCGATTTTACTATAATTGATATTGGTTGTTTTAGATGTATGTATCCATCCAATGATTTTGTTATTGATAATACACAAGTTATTTTACACAAGAATTTCAATAATCAACTTGTAGAAATTGAACTGAAATGTTTCTATAAGAATGAATTATTCGAGCATTGTAATGTTATAAAGAAAAATTAAAATAACTAAACACAAAATATTATTTATGATTATTATGATAGAAATAATAACATTATGTGGTGTATCTGTTTCAATGGTAGTTTCTGGGGTCAATCTTTTTTTGAATTGGTATAGAGCAAAAGATTTGCCCCTAAAAAAACACTCAAAAAGTGTTTTTATAGATAGGTCAATTAGTTGCTTTGTAAAATTAGTAGAATATTTGAAAACACATAATATTACTCACGAACATAGTGAATTAATTTCAATAAAAAATGACAAAATCAGTCTTACTTGTTTTATTCCTGTTAGAACAATAACGATAGATGATGTTGATATTATCCCTGTAAAAGTTAATACAAAACTTAGTATTGCTGGTTATGTATTGACAAGTGATACACAAGAAAATTTAGACACATTATGTGGCA
>Ga0214921_10002336_pt1 | contig 31072 bp, 32 predicted proteins | sample LL1505_MetaG_FD_177992 | JGI IMG/M metagenome (GOLD analysis project Ga0214921, IMG submission 177992) | Freshwater microbial communities from Lake Lanier, Atlanta, Georgia, United States - LL-1505 | ecosystem: Environmental > Aquatic > Freshwater > Lake | place: USA: Georgia | collected... | reverse complement strand
TACGCGCAACCATGGCAAATATATTGGTAGTCGATGACGAGTTAGGTATCCGAGACCTCTTGTTCGAAATCCTGAACGACGAAGGCCACGCCGTAGAAGTCGCAGAAAACGCCGCCCAAGCGCGCGCCGCTCGGCAAGCTGCTAGACCCGACTTGGTGTTGTTGGACATTTGGATGCCTGATACCGATGGCGTCACGCTGCTCAAAGAATGGGCTGGCGCTGGTTTGTTGAATATGCCTGTCATCATGATGAGCGGGCACGCGACGATTGATACGGCTGTTGAAGCTACGCGTATTGGGGCGCAGGCGTTTTTGGAAAAACCCATCACTTTGCAAAAACTGCTGAAGGCGGTGGAGCAGGGGTTGTCTCGTAAGCCTGTTGGTGCGGCTGCTTCTAAGTCTGGTTCTGTTGGTTCTGCTCACTCCTTGGTTGTTAATGGTGCTGGCGCTTCTGCTGCGCAGCCACAAGCCGTTGTCTTGTCTGCTACCCAGCAAACCTTTGAGTTAGAACTTCCGCTGCGCGATGCGCGCGATGCATTTGAGCGCGCTTATTTTGAATACCACTTGGCGCAGGAGAGTGGGTCTATGACGCGGGTGTCTGAGAAGACAGGGCTAGAGCGCACGCACTTGTATCGTAAGTTGAAGCAATTGGGCGTGGATTTGTCTAAGCCTAAGCGGGTGGCTTGATCACGCCTTATGTCCCACGTGTGGCTAATTGTCTGCTGGCGACTGCTACAATCTCACCTCTCAGGCCCGGTAGCTCAGTTGGTAGAGCAGCGGATTGAAAATCCGCGTGTCGGCAGTTCGATTCTGCCCCAGGCCACCATATTCAAACGCCTAACCAGTTTTGGTTGGGCGTTTTTGTTTGCATGAATTCCATTCCCCAACACATCGCCATCATCATGGACGGCAACGGCCGCTGGGCGCAAAAGCGCAAGATGCCGCGCACCGTTGGGCATGCCAAGGGCGCTGCAGGTGTGCGCGATTTGGTCGAGTTTTGTGCCCACAAGGGCGTGAAATTTCTTACCCTGTTTGCCTTCAGCACCGAAAACTGGAACCGTCCAAAAGATGAAGTCTCGACCCTCATGGGTCTTTTTCTTGAGTACCTTGAAAAAGAACTCATGAACCTCTCCAAAGCGGGTGTTCGTTTGCAGGTGATTGGGGACGTCACAGGCTTTGCGCTGGAGTTACAAGACCGCATTGCAGAAGCCATCAAAGCTACTGCAGGTAACGACGGCATCGTGTTGACGGTCGCTGCCAACTATGGCGGTAAGTGGGACATCGTGCAGGCGGTGCAGCGTTGGCAAGCGGCGCACCCGCAGGCAGACGCGCGAAATATTACGGAAGACACTTTAGTAAAGTATTTAAGCACCGCCAATATGCCAGACCCAGATTTACTTATTCGTACTGGTGGTGAGCATCGCATTAGCAACTTCTTGTTGTGGCAAGTGGCATATGCTGAATTACATTTCTCGGATGCTCTGTGGCCGGATTTTGATATCGGACAGTTGGATTTGGCTTTGTGTTGGTATCAGACGCGGCATAGAAAGTTTGGCCGTGTTTGATGGTAATCCTCCCCTCTTGCAATGGATGGCAGAAGCAGAAACGTTACGCAGCCATGGCCAGTCGCTGCTTAGGTGTAAATCCGCCCAAGGCCATACTCTTAGTCCACATCCACTTTGTTGCAAAGTCCTGCACCTCTGCCAAGTCATACCAACTTTACTGTGACAGCCATTCTTACCGTACCGTCATATTGAATCGTTGAACATAAGCGTTTTGTTCAGGGTTGCCGAATGATTAGGCACCTTAGATCCTAGAATCTTGTAATGATCTGCCTTAATCGCTCACAGTACTAACTAGTATTTGCATTCCCGATATTTACTGCGATTAGAGTTGTGTAAAACTACTGCCAATAAGTTGCGGGGGCCTTGGCCTTGGCCATTTTTATCTGCGTAACGTCAAGAGATTCAAATGGGATCAAAAGTATGAATGTCGGATTTACAAAGAACCAGCTGCATGACGACACGACATTCAGGCCGCTTAACTTGATTCATGGCTTCAATCGTGAGACTTTGTTAATAGGGATTGATTACTGTTTGCCCTCAGAGCGCGAGGCGAGGCAGCTCAAACAAATCATTTCTTGGCGAGGTAAACACGAAGTTATTCGCTATGGACGCATTAACCGTTCACACAGAATAGTCCATAAAACAGATATTGCATGATGAGCACGAATTTTTTTCCCTTCGTCGTAGGTTCGGCCGTTGTAATTTATTGCTACCTCATAGATGCAATCGGTCCGCGCATAAATTTTTGATAAGATTTCTGCTTGCTGATCCCAGCGAAAGCACTTGAGTTCGTCAGGTGATAGCAAATCCCGCTTGAATAATATGTAACCGCTATAAATATCTGTAAAAGTCGAATTGTTTAGTATGTTGAACGACCACGTAATGATTCTGTTTCCTACTTTATGCCAAAAATAATTTACGCGTGTCCAAGTGGGCGCTAAGAACCGACTACCTATCACAAGCTCAGCGTCAAAATCAAGCACAGGCTTAAGCAGGGTGCGATATTCATTCGGACTGTACTCAAGGTCGGCATCCTGCACTAGCACATAATCGCCGCTTGCAATACTTAAGCCTGCTATTATTGCCCTCCCCTTGCCGGCATTTTCACCCAATCTCACTACTCTCGAATAGAGTTCAGGATATGCTTCTAGAACTTGCTGAGTACGATCTGCTGAGCCATCGTTTATAACAATTGTTTCAATTTGTACACCACTTATAGATTGCGCAGCAATAGTTCGCAATACCTTTTCGATGGTTTTTTCTTCATTGAAAGCGGGAATTAAAACACTTAGTTTCAGCATAAAAAAGTCCTGAGAAATTGTTATATATTCTATTTCATAAGGGTAATCCTCCCCTTTTGCAATGGAGGCGGAAGTAGAAACGTTACGCAGTCATGGCCAATCGCTGCTTAGGTGTGAATCCGCCCAAGGCCATGTTCGGGCGGTCATGGTTGTAAGACCACATCCACTTCGTTGCAAAGTCTTGTACCTCAGCTAAGTCAGACCAATAGTACTGTGACAGCCATTCGTACCGCACTTTTCATTGAATCGTTCAACATAAGCGTTTTGTTGAGGATTGCCAGGTTGAATATATTCAAGCCTAATTCCCCACTCTTGTGCCCATGTCTGTATTGCTGCACTGATGTATTCAGGCCCGTTGTCACAGCGAATGACTTCGGGCTTACCCCCCACGAAATGATTTGCTTGAACTCCCGAATCACTCGCTCCGAGGGCAGTGAGAAGTCAATCTCTATTCCCAAAGCCTCACGGTTGAAGTCATCAATCACATTGAGCAATCTGAATGTTCTGCCGTCTTGCAGTTGGTCATGCATAAAGTCCATCGACCAGACCTGATTAATTCCTTGTAGCACCGTCAAGGCCTCTGGCTTTTCACGCACAAGCCGTTTACGCGGCTTGATCCGTAAATTGAGCTCCAGCTTCTTGTAGACTCGATACACACGCTTGTGATTCCATTTGAAGCCCTTGACATTACGCAAATACAAATAGCAAAGACCAAAGCCCAAGTTGCGGTGGTTGTCGGTCAACCGGATTAGCCAAGTGGCCACTTCGTCGTTCTCAGCATCGAGCTTGCGCTCGTAGCGATAGCAGGACTCGCTGATGCGAAACGCTTCGCAGGCAACACGAATACACGTATTTCGCTCCTTGACCGCCTTCATGGCCATCTCCCTACTGCGAGATGGCCTCACCACTTTTTTTCGAGAGCCTCCGACACGATCTCGGCTTTGAGCTTTTCCTCTAGATACATCTTTTTCAAGCGGCGGTTTTCTTCTTCAAGCTCTTTCATACGCGACATCATGGAGACATCCATGCCGCCATATTTAGCACGCCACTTATAGAAAGTAGCCGAACTCACGCCAAGTTCGCGGCAAATATCAGGAATATCGATACCAGATTCAACCCGTTTGACAGCATCAATGATCTGGCTGTCACTAAATTTCGATCTCTTCATATAGAACCTCTTCCATTGGAAAAATTCTACTTCTCACGACTTTGCTTCTAGGGGACGATTACCAAATACTCTCGTGACTGATGCGTTCGGATTTATCCATGTGTTCGCATAGTAAAACACTGACTTGTTCTGGGGATAGCCCTTGAGATAGGCCAGAGAGAACGCAGTCCCACAAGGGACTTCCAGCGACCATTCGCCGCGAGGAACACGAGGCTTACAACTTAGCGTGCATGCTCGCTGATTGCCGCGTACACAGCGATAGCCGCCAGCAAGAAACGGACGGCTAACAGAACGCGGCATTTAAGGCGCTATGTAGTTATTGCGCGAAAGCTCACGACTAATCGTTGAGCGCGAACGGCCTAAACTCAAAGAAATAGCTGCTAGCTTATATCCTTACTAGAGCATGGTTTGGATCAAAGCTCTTTCTTCAAGCAGGAGGTGTTGATAAGTTGTTTGCATAAACAATTTCCTTCAGAAAATTGTTACACTTGGACTTTGAGCATGGCTAAAAATATAAGTTTAAGTTAATTCAATTATCTTAATGGTACATCCCATCAACATAAGCAGGTTAATGCTTAAAAGTTGATTTCAACGGATTTCATCTTTTGAGAAATATATGATTTGTGAGCCGATATGGTCAAAACGTACAGGGACGTAGAGAAGGTTCGACAAGGCCAACTTGATCGCAGGCTGACGGTCTGGATGGGCAAAAAACATCATGAACCCCCCGGCCCCGGCCCCTAAAAGCTTCCCTCCAAATGCGCCGGCTTTTAGTCCAACCTCGTAGATATTATCTAAAGCGCTGTTACTGATTTGCGATGACAACCCACGCTTGATTAACCATTGATCGTGAAGAAGTCTACCGAAACGCTCGAGACCACTGCCCTTGTTAAAAAGGGCTTTTTCTGCCTCATCGAGAATCGCAGTCATTTCACGTAAGTCGATGGTTTTTTTCTTAATATTCTGAACTTGCTCTCTTGCAATATCTGAAGCCGTTCGGGCTAAACCCGTAAAAAAAAGCATGACATGCTGCTCAATTTCTTCAAAACGCTCAGCAGGCAGGATGTATGGTTTGACTTGTATTTCGGTTGTACCGCCAAACTCAACACGATTGAATCCACCAAAAGAAGCAGCGACCTGGTCCTGTGATCCGACGACTTCGCCAATAACGTTTTGTTCGATTTCGATGGCATTCAGAGCAAGTTGACGCTTTGAAGGCATTTCGTGTTTTAAAGCGTATAAAGCGTGAAGCAGGCCGACGGTGAAGGTAGAACTAGAACCCAAGCCAGAGCGTGCAGGAAGGTCAGCGTGATGGACAATATCCACGCCCCTCGTAATATCCAAGAATTTTAAGCAGGAACGGACAGCAGGATGCTGTATTTCTTCCAAGGTTTTTACTTCCTCGCGCTTGTAATATCGGATCAGGTATTTAAAGTCATGAAAAGGTGGTAAGTACCGGCAGGTGGTATAGCAATACTTATTGATTGATGTACTAAGAACAGCACCGCCATTCTCGCGATACCATTCCGGGTAATCAGTACCACCTCCAAAAAAAGATATTCGAAAAGGAGACCTGCTGATGATCATTGTTTTAGGTTCTGTTGGGGCTCTCAGTCAACGAAATGACCAAGTTCATCACGCTGGGACAGCGATGGGTTCTTAATTGGCCACCAAATTTTCAGTTGCGGATCATTCCAGACGTAAGTAAATTGACCTTTTGGGTTGTAATAAGTATTTTGTTTGTAATGAAAAATCGCTGTTTCACTCAAAACAACATGTCCATTACCGTGTTTAGGCGGAATCAGTACCTGGCGGCGGTTGGAGTCAGACAAAACAAATGATTGCCATTTGCCAAAATTGGGAGATTCTTTGTCGCAGTTGACTACAACCAGATAAAATTTGCCATGCATACAGGAAACAAGCTTCCAAGTTTCACCATCACCGTGGATACCGCGCAATACATGCCGGGAAGAGACCGAAATGTCATCCTGAACAAACTTTACATGGATACCATTATCACGAAAGAACTGTTCGTTATAGGTTTCAACATACTGCCCGCGAAAATCCTCAAAAACCTCAGGTTCAAATAGCAATACGTCATCTAGTTTGGTTTTACTGATTTTCATAAATATCTGTCAAAGAGTTATGGGATAGCACGGTGCATGAATAACTTTTCTTTACAGCGGTCGCCAGACCACAAAAGAGTAACCCTCGTGATAGAGACTACCGAAAAACATGCGGCGGGTTTCAAGGATTTCTATTTCCCCAGATACTGCGAGTTCTTTTAGGCGAGGTAGAAGCCCACTTAGGTAGCCACGCTTTTGGTGATATCTCATTGCAAGGTAGTCGATCAAGTTATTTTCGTCATACAAATCAAGTAGCGGTTCCATATGCAGACAGATTTTCGGTCGTTTGGCAAGTAAGGAATCGATGAAGGCTTCATGGCGAGCGCCAGTTTGCTCAAGCGCCACCATCGTCATAACCGCGCTATCAGGAGCGACAGGCATTTTATTATCAGGGGCAAAAAAATCGAAACGGGTCGCAGTCATATGAAGATCATGGTGCTTACCAACTAGATTAACCATTTCACAAGCTGAAGGTGACCAATCGAGTCCGTGCAATTGCAAGTGAGGCATCAACTTTCCAAGAGCAACCAAATTAAAACCAGTGCCGCAACCAAACTCGTAGAGAGACTTAACATCAGAAAAATACTTCAGGCCGAAGTAGGCCCTGCAAACTTGGAAAAAACATAACTCGAATAAATCGTTTCGCGGCATAACGTATTGCTGATTCAGCCGAATTGGCTGCCCCGGCTTAATAAACTTAGGTACCAGTTTTTCCAGTTCAAATTCCGATGAAACAAAACTCTGCAAGTTTTCGGACCAACAGCGCTCCCATAACTGAGAGCGTTGGGCGCCAACTTTAGTAGGCGCTTCAGAATCGATATGCCTTAACACATCCAAAATGATTTCGTCCCGGCTGGCGGTAGTTAGAAGTTCGTAGTTGAAGTCTGAATTATCGATAAGTGCGCGGCATTCCAAAGGCAAATCGTCGACGGCAACTTCAAAGAGACGGGCAAAATCATCTGCGGTAAGGTTCATAGCTCAGAAGGGCCCTTTAAATTTGTTCTCGTAGGTGTAGAAATCTTCACCGGATAAGTCTATCGGGTTGATTGAAAGCTTGGCCTCGACTGCTCGGATGATGTCGATTGCGTTTGGATAAAACTCATCCTCAAGAGGCCTAGTGCATGGGCAATGGACTGGTGCATAGCCGATGCGTGTAACGGGGGATTTGAGTTGTTTGTAGCAAGCTTCGTAGACGTTAGTTGCGATTTCAGCGCTGAATCCGCAGTTGACCCAATCGTTGTCTGCAACGATGCAGTGACCTGTTTTCTTAACTGAATTTATGATGGTCACACTATCGAAAGGGGCGATTGAACGCACGTCCACTACCTCAACGCTGACACCGTGCTTTTCGAGGATCTGCGCCGCCCTAACGGCCTCTACATTCATCCAGGAGGTTCCGACCACTGTTACGTCATTTCCTGCGCGAAGGACGCGCGCTCCTTCAAGAGATATAGTGCTGCAGTCCTCAGGCACTTCACCCTCCGCATCATACAGCCAACGGTGTTCAATAAACACCACCGGGTTATCATCACGGATTGCGGCAATCAGCATGCCTTTGGCATCTCGAGGTGTGGACGGCATCACCACTTTAAGTCCTGGCACGTGGGCAAACCACGAATGCAGCGCCTTGCTGTGCTGGTAAGACTGACCCCATCCGCGGCCAATAATAGCTCTAATGACCATTGGAACCTTCATGGCTCCTCCTGATCCATAGTGGTGGGTGGCTATCATGTTTACTAACTGGTTCATGCCAAGCAAAAGGAAGTCAACGCGCATGTGCACATGTATCGGGCGCATTCCGTTGATGGCGGCTCCAAGTCCGAAGCCTGTCATTGCGTCTTCGGCCAGAGGTGTGCTGAAACAACGGTCTTTCCCGAACTCCTCAACTAGGCCTCTAGTGCTGTTGAAAATGCGCTTGTGGTCGGCGACATCAATGCCGTAAGTGAATACGCCAGGGTCACGACGCATTTCCTCTGCCGTGGCCTCCTGTATGGCATCGCGGTAAGTAATCATCCTACTCATGCTAGTACATCCTCATAAAGCGCCTCTGGACCACTGAATGGCGCAATATCTGCCTTCTTTACGCTCTGCTCGATACGCTCTTCAATTTCCATTTCAATGCCGCGGATCTCTCCCTCCTTGAGCCATTTCATTAACTTAGATCGCTGAGTTTCGATAGGATCGCGAGCCCGCCATTTCTCATATTCTGCGCGACCACGGTAGCCCTGGTTGAAGTCTTCGTTGACGCCAACGTGCTCCAAGTAGCGGAAGTACTTCAAGTGCATGAACGAAGGACGACCACTTTCTCGAATGGCATTAAGAGCGTCCTTAGTAAGGTTATAGATAACCTCGGCATCTGTAGAGTCGGAGTTGAAAACCGAACATTTAAAGCGCTCCATGACTTCGCTAATGGAGCGGTAACCGTGTCGGTCCTTGCCAGGAATATGTACCGCGATATCGTTATCTTCACATACGAACAAAACAGGCAACTTCATCACACAAGCTGAGTTTACGCTTTCCCAAAAGACGCCTTCATCTATGGCACCATCACCAAAAAATACCGTGACGATGCGGTCATTTTGCTGCTGCCTGTTGGCATAAGCTGCTCCTACGGCCACTGGAATAGTTGTTCCGACGATAGCCGAAGTGCAGATCAGCCCATCTGCCGGGGCAGTTAGGTGCATCGAGCCGGCCTTACCCTTTGCCATACCCGTGGCTCGACCGAACATTTCAGCGAAGAACTGGTCAGTTTCCCCAGTCTTGGCTAAATAGATTCCGTGAGAACGGTATGTCCCCATGATCTGATCGGAATCGGCAAGTGCGTGGCATACACCAGCGCATATGGCCTCACCCCCGGTAGACATATGCATCGGGGTTTTCATCTTGTCATTAGAGTAGTCCCTACGCACTGCATCTTCAGATTTTCGTATCAGATATAGCTTGCGATATAACTCTATATTGAGGTTTCTCATTGTTTGTCATCAATCCTGCAAAAGTTAGTGGGCATTGGGCATGAGCTTCATAAGGCGTTTCGGTACGACAGCAAATAAATATTAAGGATAGCAATTACACCTGCGACATATATACCCCCGGAAGTCATTAGGTAAATGGCCTCTGCAAAGGGCACCAGTTCGACGCTCTCGATTTCGTTATCGTGCGGCTTACGTTGCTCAAATTCCGCACGGCCCAAGTCGATCATGAAGACGTACACCAAATTAGGCATGCGATTGGGAGATGTTGCTATCGGTGGCATGGGTATCATTCGACTAGGGTCGGAGATTTCTATGCCAGATTCCTCCAACAATTCTCGAACTGCGGTAAATTCCGGAGCTTCCCCCATATTGGAGCCCCCGGCCGGCAATTCCAATGTGATATCGTTAAGTACTGGACGTTTCACGCGAACCATCACAAAGGCTTTACTGTCTACCACCGGCAACACAATGACTTGTGGCATTAAATATTCGGCCGTGTAATAGGCGCCCCGCCGGCAAACAGTAAACCACGGGTTCTGGTGTAGTATTTCCACAGGCGTAAGCTCTGGACAGAACACCTCAGTTAACCGTCTGTCCCAAGAGCCCGTTGGAGGATAAGAAGCGTTGTTGTAGTGGACTGTCATTTTCAGCGTGTCAGAAACTTTTCACCAGCGCCTACACGTCCACGCCAATAGTTAAGCAGATCCCGCATGGTCTGATCGAAAGGAATAAGCGGCTTCCAGCCGGTGTGACTCTGAAACTTGGACGTATCAGGCACCTGTAAGTCTGCATCAATCGGCCGAAGGCGCTCTGGGTCGGTTTCCACGCCGATATGCTTATGAGTGGATAAAGAAATCAGATGCTTGAGCATGTCGCCAATGGTACATGACCAAGAGCCACCAATGTTGTAGTACTGACCCGGCGTCGGGTTGACGGTTACCAACATAAAATAAGCGCGTACAGCGTCTCGCACATCGGACCAGGTTCGAAGCGAATCTAGATTTCCAACCTTGATGACCGGAGGAATCTGACCGGCTTCGATCATAGCGATCTGTTTTGCGAATGTTGATTCTGCAAAAACGTCTCCACGTCGTGGCCCGGTGTGCGTGAACATGCGTGTGGTCATCACTTTTTGCCCAAAGGCTTCGGCATGGTATCGGCCCACCAGGTCTGTGCCCACCTTCGAAATAGCATAAGGCGATGCAGGATGAAAATTGCACTCCTCATTGATAGGTACATTTTCTTTAGGTACGCGCCCATAGACCTCAGAAGAGGAGCATACATGTACAACCGGATCAATCTCGCGACAACGCCGCAAAGCTTCCAGCAATCGTTCAGTACCCTGAATGTTGGTATCCATGGTGTCGAGCGGAGCGGTAAAACTTGTCTGCGGGTAGCTTTGCGCAGCCAGGTGGAACACGAAATCGGGCTTTGCAGCTTCGACTACGTTTTGTAGGGAAATGTAATCATGCAGATCGCCGTATATAAAAGACAGCCTGTCTTTAAGGTTAGCCCTTGGAATAAGGTGGCTAACGTTGTCAAGAGGGCTTCGCCAGCGGCACATTCCAGTGATGTCCCAATCGGTTTCAGCGAGCAACAAATCCGTAAGATGTGAGCCGACCATGCCAGAGACACCGGTAATAAGTGCGCGCGGTTTACCCATAGATATAAATTCGATAGTCAAAAATTATTACTACTGTTGATAAGTAGATAGGATGTAATTTACTTTTAAATTAACGCTTGGTAGCACTAGTATTCAAATGAGCTATTATACATTTTTATAAGTTTTATACTAACCATAATAAGATTATCCATAAAGTCCTTTTTAACGGTTTTTAGGCTCTGCCCCTAAGTTTGTAAACATTTCAGATTTAGATTGGATAGGAGGTAAGTTGTTGGGAATGGATGGCGGCGATTAATTTGTATTGGATTAAATATGGCGGATCGTTTATCAGACTTACATGAATCTTTTGACAAGGAAGACACAGTAGTGGGCCCATCCGACCGTAGTTTTGGGTTAACTATGGCCGTGATATTCATGTTGTTATTTTGGGGACTCTTTTTTAATTCGGGCAAATTTAACTGGTGGGTTCTGTTGGTCAGCGGAACTTTTGCGATGGTTGCTATCGTTTACTCAGCTGCGCTTTCTAAGATAAATACGGCTTGGTTTCGCTTAGGTTTATTATTACATTCGTTTGTTAATCCATTGGTATTAGGATTGATTTTTTTGTTCATTACTCCGATCGGATGGGCTTGGCGTAATGTTAATAAAGACCCTTTAAGATTGAACTTTGACACAGAAGCAAAAAGCTATTGGATTACTCGTGATCCAGTTGGACCAAATATTGATGACTTTCCTCATCAATTTTAGATTTTATAGGTTGCTACTTATGTTTTTTTTAAAAGAACTTTATTTATTTATGAGGGCTCGAAAAAAGTTCTGGCTACTTCCCGTGATCATAGTTATGGTGGTGGTTGGTGGTTTACTAGTTTTGGCCAAGGGCTCGGCAATAGCGCCCTTTATTTATACGATTTTCTAAAATGATCATCCTTGGTATTTCTGCCTACTATCACGATAGTGCGGCTGCGCTAATTTGTGATGGTAAGGTTGTAGCTGCGGCACAAGAGGAGCGATTCAGCAGAAAAAAACATGATTCGCGTTTTCCTAAGAATGCGATTGAATATTGTTTAGATGCGGGTGGGATTAAACTCGAAAAGGTTGATGCGGTTGCCTTTTACGACAAGCCATTTCTAAAGTTTGAGAGATTGCTGGAAACCTATCTTGCATTCGCACCACGGGGATTTGCGTCATTTCGAATGGCGATCCCAGTCTGGCTTAAAGATAAGTTATTCTTGCGCTCAACTTTATGCCATGAGCTTTCTTTTTTTGGGGATAACCATATTTCAGAAAAATTATTATTTTCAGAGCATCATTTAAGCCATGCAGCAAGTGCATTTTTCCCCTCGCCATTCGAGAAAGCCGCTGTGCTAACACTAGATGGAGTAGGGGAATGGGCTACCAGCTCAATTGCCATTGGAAAAGGCAATTCACTTGAGGTAATTAAAGAACTACATTTTCCACATTCGCTTGGGCTTCTTTACTCAGCTTTTACTTATTATGCTGGTTTCAAAGTAAATTCTGGCGAGTATAAAGTTATGGGACTCGCTCCTTATGGTGAGCCAAAATATGTCAGCCTAATCAAAAACCACCTTATCGACATCAAAGATGATGGGTCATTCCGACTTAATATGGATTATTTTGATTATTGCACTGGTCTAAAGATGACGAACGAGCGCTTTAATGTGCTATTTGGTGGCCCGCCTCGTAAAGCTGAATCCCTGCTAACGCAGCGCGAAATGGATTTGGCCGCCTCCGTTCAGGCTGTGACTGAAGAAGTAATATGCAAACTTGCCGCTGGAGTGGCTGCAGAGACAGGTATGAGAAATCTTTGTCTAGCTGGTGGTGTTGCTCTAAATTGTGTGGCAAATGGTAAATTGCAGCGCGAAGGGAAATTTGATCAACTTTGGGTTCAACCTGCTGCTGGTGACGCCGGCGGGGCATTAGGTGCTGCTTTAGCAAGTTACTACCTTTATCGCAAACAGCCCCGCTTCATAAGCGGTTCGATCGACTCTATGCAGGGCGCTTATCTTGGCCCAGATTTCTCTCAAGTTGATATTGAAAAGCGATTACATAAAGTCGGCGCACGCTTCCATGTTTTTGATGAGAGTGATTTGTTGATTCAGTGTGCTGCCGGTCTAAACGCAGGAAAAGCACTCGGCTGGTTTCAGGGGAGAATGGAATTTGGGCCGCGCTCGCTAGGAGCACGCTCGATTTTGGCCGATGCGCGCTCTCCAGTAATGCAGTCAACACTTAATCTCAAAGTCAAATATCGAGAGTCTTTCAGGCCATTTGCACCAGCAGTTTTAGCGGAAGATGCCTCTGATTGGTTTGACCTTGATTGCCCAAGTCCATACATGCTAATGGTTGCCGACGTAAAAGCTGAACGGCGACTATTGCTGGAACCGGAATTGAAAAAACTGTTCGGAATCGATCAACTCCAAACCCCAAGGTCACAAATTCCTGCGGTGACACACGTTGATTTCTCAGCGAGAGTTCAAACAGTACACGTTGAAACTAATCCGCGGTTCCATGGATTGATTTCAAAATTTAAGGAGATTACTGCCTGCCCTGTAATTGTTAATACTAGCTTTAATATACGAGGCGAACCTATTGTCAATTCGCCAGAAGATGCATTTCGTTGTTTTATGGGCACGGGAATCGAACTCCTCGCAATAGGTAATTGCTTACTACGAAAGGAAGAGCAAGACTTATCATTAAAGTGTAATTATCAAGATCAAATTGAAGATGATTGATATGGCCGCACTTTGAAGTCAATTTAAGTTTTTTTGGACAATGTTAAATTTTTTCAGATCGCTGAACATTCGCTCAGCAAGGCGCTTTTGACTGGCCGGGCTGTAATGAATGATGTCGATGTAAGCCGGTTCGAGCATGTCTTCAAATAGACTACGAATGTCAAAAAATCTGATGTTAGGGTACTTAACATATTCATCTGATAATTCTACATAGCGTTTTCGATAGCCTTCGAACTGCGATATCATTTTTGTACGGTAAATATTGTTAGGCCACCGACTAAGACGGATAATGGATTGCTCAATTAAGAAATACTCGCTTTGATCGTTTGAGTCTGGTTTTAGATTGCGAAATTGCATTGGATGAGGCTGTAGATAACTCAAAAATATACGATCTCGATTAATGAAGTAGCTTGCGGTAAAACGCAAGTTTTCGAGTAGCAACCGATCGCGCAAAGGATTTTTTTTATCTAGGTGTTCAGTGACCAATCTGGCCGGCATATTTGCAAACAAGTTGTTTTTTGTTACGGCGGCTTGTTTTGACATAGTGTTAAACAATGCCGAACTAAAGGGAAGAAGTGGCAAGGCAACATGCCCCTGTTGAACAGGCTCGTTGACCAAGTTGTGATAAAAGTAACTGAAATCTGTCCAGTTGATCACATAGGGGTTCGCACCGTAAAGTTTAGCACTTTCAGTTGCAAAAAAAGCATCATTAAAGCCGTTTAGTGAAATACTAATATCGGGTTCAAGATAAGTCCCCATTGATGTCATGAACGATAAGTCGGAGTAAGTCATACTTCCTCCATGCCCGAAATTGAGCACTTGAAAAACGACGCCGGCTTTTGCACTTTCATTAAGCATGCGCTCAAGTTGTGCGGTGATAGTTTGAGTGCCGTCTTGGGCACCTATACCCATTGCAGTACTTCCTCCATAAAGTATGACTCTAATCATCCCTGCTGGTTTCTCAGGTGTGGCGTCCGTCGCGTCAGAAGGCCCTTCGTTATCAATTAAGCCAAGCTTGTTAATTCGATAAGGAGGAATAAGATCGTCGCCTGAGGTTATTCTTCTTATTTGGGTAAGCGGGAAGAACGTAGTACTTCTATCCACCATGGCAAGATTGATTTTTTGTCTTACCGGCCAAATTTCAGCTTTGGACCAAATTTGGTTAGCTGCTGATTGAGTCGAATCTAAATGATTAGGCTTCTCAATAAAAACAAGCGCCACAAATGCAAAGAATTCAAGAAGCAATAATGTGACAAGCGTGATTGTGAAATAAACAAATATCGTTCTTATATGCCATCGATTTTCATTAAAAGATTGCTTAAGGCGCTCAAGTGTACGTTTGAATAGATTTGCAGAGTAAAAAGCTAAAAAAAGTACCAATGCTAATGAACCTATCCATAACAGTTGTACTTGATAGGCTCTCAAATTAAGAAAAGTAGTCGTTTTTTCAAGTGCTGAAATTTCTTGCGAATAATTAGCCACATGTGGTTTTGCGATATTACCGGCATTTAACTGAGGCCATGACACGTAAACTGTCTCGCCTTTGGTAAAAGTCCCGCCTCCACCAACAAGGGCCATGACTTTTTCACCAGAAACGTACTTACTAGTTACGATAAATCTCTGCCATTCGTTTGTAACTCGTGCAGTTGTTTCTTGCCCAGGGTGCAAAATAACTTTAAGGGTGAGTTGCGTATCCGAGCGAACATAGACTGAATAGGTTAGGTCGCCCCATGGGACGTTTATTCCATACAGAACTAGATGGCCGTCAGGCCCCTGTGAGGTTACTTTGATTGCAGTGTTTGAGCCGTCAGGGGCCGGGAAGCGCTGCTCTGCAACTTGGACCGAGTGGGCGCTCCACCCGTAGGTCGGATCTGCTGGATTAGTAACAAGGTAGTTTTCGCGGTTAAGAGTTAGCATCGCACTTGCGAAAAATGTGCAAAATGCAATGATTGCTAATGCTAATCTTATTGACCTCAAAATGGATCTATTTAGAGGGGGTTTAATTTTAGATAATGTCATTATAAATATTATAATTAAACATTTCAACTTTAGCCATCATGTAATTGAGTACCGATTTGGTCGCTATTGAGCAGGAGAATTATTATTCACATTTTTCTAAGAATATAATCGAATCTTGGTTAGAGCGACTGCTTGTGACCTATCTTGCACCCCTCTTCGGGAGGGATTTGAGATGTTCAAATAGTGGCCTCTGCCTGAATAAAAAAATGGAACAACATAAATATCCTTAAAACACACATCGAAATCCATCTCCTGTTGGTCGAGTGGGGGCCCAGATATTGCTAAGCTAGCCAAACTCTAATCAGTATAGAAATTACCGGTAAAAACAAATCTGCAAAATGACTCGCAAAGGGAAGTCGGGCTTGAAGAGTCAATAAGGCTAAAGCCCTTTTCATGTCTATAACACCCACGTGTCGCCGTTTTTTTCTGCTTTTGGCTCTCGAAAAATTAAGTAATTACGAACAACAAAATTCCAGATAAAAACCAAGGCAGTAGTTGTGAGCTTAGAAAAAATAAGTTCGAACTGCATATTATTAACCATGACATACAAAACTATTAAGGTAGCTAACAGTGAAATCGCGCTCGCAACGTAAACAAGAAAAATTTCTTGAGTGCGGGAGAATTTGACGCCGCTTTTAAAAACAAGTCGCACACTCAAAAAATAATTAACTAGGGTAGCAATCATAAAACCAAATGACGCCACAACCAAGTAGTTAAATCCAGCAAGTTTGGCAAAAATAAAAAAAATTAAAATATCTAAAATTGCAGATAGGCCGCCAACAAAAAAGTACCTCGTAACGCGCTCTAACGACAAAATATTATACTCTCAAACTGCTTTATTGAAATGTATAAGTACCAGCGGCAGGTAGACTCACAAAGAATTCAGGTTTTGTGCCTGCCTGATACGGTCGATATAGAAATCGAAAATATTTTTCAGGGCGTGGCTAACTGTTACCTTTGGCTTCCATGAAAGCTCAGCACAGGCATTGGTAATCTTAGGAACTCGATTTTGTATATCCTGGTAGCCTTTTCCGTAGTAAGCCCCTGAACTGGTAGTAATCAGTCGAACCTTTTTGGCATTTTCTTGGTACTCAGGATACTGTAAAGCCAGCTTCACCATTTCCTGCGCTAGTTGTTTTACCGAGAGAATATTTTTAGGATGACCAATGTTGTAAATCTTGCCTGAAGCTATACCGCGATTGTTGTGGATGATTTTCATAAGTGCGTCGATACCGTCAGTGATATCTGTAAACGCCCGTTTCTGGCTACCGCCGTCGACAAGGCTTATTTTTTCTCCACGTGCAATGTGTCCAAGAAACTGAGTTACTACACGGGAGCTACCCTCCTTAGTGGAGTTCATGTTGTCGAGCCCAGGGCCTATCCAATTAAAGGGCCGGAAAAGGGTGAAATCTAGTTTATTGTGAACGCCATATGCCCAGATCACGCGGTCCATCAATTGCTTTGAGCAGGAATAAATCCAGCGTTGTTTATGAATTGGTCCAAGTACCAGTTCAGAATTTTCAGGATCAAACTGCTTGTCTCGGGACATACCATAGACTTCTGAGGTTGATGGAAAGACAAGTCGTTTTCCGTATTTGACGCACGCGCGAACTATTGGAAGATTGGCCTCAAAATCTAACTCAAAAACGCGCAAAGGATCACTAACATAAGTTCCGGGTGTAGCAATGGCCACCAGCGGAAGCACGACATCGCATTTGCGGATGTGATACTCGATCCATTCCTTGTTGATAGTGATGTCGCCCTCAAAAAAATGGAAGCGCGGATTTTGGACTAGCTCGGCAAGGCGATCGATTTGAACATCCATGCCATGTACTTCCCAGTCAGTTGTTTCAAGTATTCGTTTGGATAAGTGGTGACCGATAAAGCCATTTACGCCAAGGATAAGAATTTTTTTCATTTAGACAAAATTAAGTTTGAATTTAAGACAAATCACCTATTTACTTTAGCATATTTCTTTGTTAATGGATTACGTTCTGCAAAACTGCGAATATTTTTATATACAATGATATTGTAAATATCTGCTTTTCTTCTAAAATAGGAATATAAACATGCCACAGGAAAATTCTAAAATTAATATTCGTTCAGTATCAGATCTAGAACGACAAGCTTGGCCTAAGGATGTCATCGTCCCTTTAGAGTTACCTTTTGTAGATCCTCGCGGCGCCATACAGCCATTGGTTGATCTCCCAATGGAAAGTTGTGTGCTGATCGAATCTAAAAAAGGAACGGTACGCGCTAATCATTACCACAAGACCGATTGGCACTTCTGCTACGTATTATCTGGTCAAATTGATTACTTTCATCGCCCTCACGGTTCTAATTCAAAGCCTGAAAAAATTACAATTAACAAGTTGCAGATGTTTTTTACGCCACCACTGGTTGATCATGCAATGGTGTTTACTCAAGATACGGTTTTCTTGACTTTTGGACGTAATTCTCGTGCCCAGGAAGTTTACGAAGCGGATGTAGTACGCATTATTTTGATCGAGCCAGGCGCTACAACTTGAAGAAAGATTTTTATCATAGATCAACCTGTAGGCTCTGCAGTAGCGAACGGTTAAGCGAGGCGCTTTCACTGGCGCCAACACCTTTGGCCAATTCCTTCGTTAGTAAGGAGGCTATCTCCGAGGTGCAACCCGTTTATCCCTTGGATGTATATTTCTGCGAGGATTGCAAACATGCTCAGCTTCTTGATGTAGTCGATCCTTCCGTACTTTATCGTCACTACGTTTACGTTTCTGGCACTTCTCCAGTTTTTGTTCGGCACTTTCGAGAATATGCGGCTTACGTTACCAACAGTTTTGAAATACAGCCTGGTAGTTTAGTGGTTGAGATCGGATCCAACGATGGCACTCTTTTACGCAGTTTCAGGGATCTTGGCATGCAGGTGTTGGGAATTGATCCGGCCGAGGAAATAACTCGTGAGGCCTTGGAGTCAGGCATTGATACTGTTGTCGGATTTTTTACTCCTGAACTTGCCGATGAAATCAAAATGACGCGCGGTCTGGCGGCGGTTATTACTGCAAATAATGTGATTGCGCACATCGATGACCTGTCTGCAGTGATGGTTGGCGTGCACAATTTACTCACTGATGATGGGGTGTTCGTTTTTGAGGTATCCTACCTTGTTGATGTATTTGAGAAAAACCTTTTTGATACAATTTATCACGAGCATTTGGATTATCACTCAGTTGAGCCGTTAGTCGGGTTTTTTCGCAGTCACGGGCTGGAGCTTATTGAGGCATTACGGGTTGAAAGCCACGGTGGTTCTTTGCGCGGCGTAGTGCAGCGCTTAGGCGGTCCCCGCAATGTGGGTGTATCTGTAACCGAGGCGGTTTTTCACGAACACTTACTTGGGCTTGACCGTGTAGAAACGCTGAGTGAATTTGCGCTTCGTATCAATAAAATCAAGGATGAAATGACTGGTTTGCTGCGTGATTTGAAGCGACAGGGCAAGCAGATTGCCGCATTTGGTGCTCCGGCAAAAGCAACGACCTTGATGTATCACTTCGGTCTTGAGCCCGGGATCATTGAATTCATAGTGGATGACAGTCCTCTAAAGCAGGGGCTTTACTCCCCCGGGATGCATATACCTGTGGTGCCTAGCAGCGAGCTTTATCTCCGTAAGCCAGATTACGTTTTAATATTGGCCTGGAATTTTGCTCAATCTATTATTTCCAAGCATGCTGTATTCCATGATCAGGGCGGTAGATTCATAGTCCCTTTGCCCAGGGTAGAAGTTATTTGATGCTGCGATGGATGTAATCAATCTCGGTTTGATTGGCGCTGGTAGGTGGGGGCGTAATTACATAAAGACAATTGCGGGCATTGACGGCGTTCGCCTTGCTCGCCTAGGCAGCCTTAATCCTGCCAGCAAAGAGCTGGTGGATGCCGATTGCTCGATCAGTGCCAATTGGCACGAGTTGCTCGATGCTCGTGATTTAGACGGCATTATTGTTGCAACTCCTCCTGCACTACATGCTGAGATGGTTTCCTACTCGATCGGTGCAAATATTCCTGTTTTGGTCGAAAAGCCACTGACCTTGAATTTTTTAGAAGCAAACAAACTGCTCAAACAGTCACGAGAGAGATGCAGTCTTGTCATGGTTGGGCATACCCATCTGTTTAACCCCGCATTCGAGGAATTATGCCGGTTGTCTCTTAGTCTTGGTGCCATTCGTACTATCCGTGCTGAGGCAGGTAACCATGGACCCTATCGAAGTGATGTGCCGGTGTTGTGGGACTGGGGATCTCACGATATCGCTATGTGTATTGAGCTTGTTGGCAGTGTACCGCTGGTGCGGGCGTCGGTCTGTGATGAACGTCGTAAAGTTGAAGGTGGCATCGGCGAGTCGATTCGCCTGCAACTGGAATGGCCTGACGGTAAACATGCCCACATAAAGCTTAGTAATATTAAAGACCGGCGCCGCCGTTTTACTGTATTCTGCGACTCGGGTGTACTTGTCTATGACGATCTGGCTCAGCACAAATTGGTGATTCATCCTGCGCAGTCAGGTGACGCGCATCCAAAAGGGGATGGTACTTTTTTGCCGATTCCTTCGGGCTTTCCGTTAACACGCGCGCTTGAGCGCTTTGTGGATGCGATCAGAGCGGGCGATAACTCTCATGCAAGTCTAGGGCTGGGTGTTGATGTGATAGGGGTTCTTGCTGATTGCGAGCGCATTATGGATGGTGAATTCACCAGTTTATAAGCTTAACAACAAGAAGTTTATTGCTTTATTCTTACTGTTGTTTTTCAAGGCGCGCAGTTTTTTTCCTTACCTCCAAGTTGCTAAAGTATTTTGATAAAGACATTACAACAACTGCGTGATGATAATTATCTACTTCAGAACTTTTTAAATTGAATTTCTATGGTTTTGGTAACAGGGGCTTCTGGCTTTGTGGGCAATGCCCTTGTAGTTCGTTTGGCTTCAAAAAGCCCTTCTGTCGTTGTAGTCGCCGCAGTGAGACAACTAAATAAGTGCTGGCCAAATGGAGTGAATCCTATTCAAGTAGGTGATCTCTTACCCAGTACGGATTGGAGCAAAGCTCTGAGAGGAGTGGATTCTGTTATCCACTGTTCTGCGAGAGCTCACTTGATGAAAGACAACGCGACTGATTCTTTGAATGCCTACCGACAAGTGAATGTTTTGGGCACGGTCAACTTGGCAAGCCAGGCAGCAAAGGCTGGAGTGCGTCGCTTTGTTTTTGTCAGTTCTATTAAGGTGAATGGAGAAGCTACTCAAACAGGTCGCCCCTTTATGGCAGATGACATACCTTCGCCGATAGGCCCGTATGGGGTATCCAAAATGGAGGCTGAAAATGGGTTACGTGAGCTTTGCTTCAGGACGGGCATGGAGCTGGTGATCGTCCGCCCTGTTCTGGTCTACGGGGCTGGCGTGAAAGCCAATTTTACGAATATGCTGAGGTGGGTTCAAAGCGGCGTGCCATTACCACTTGGACGAATTCATAATTCTCGTAGCTTCGTGGCTTTAGACAATCTAGTCGACTTGTTGATTAATTGCTTGATTCATCCATCTGCTGCTGGTCAAACGTTTTTGGTTTCGGATGGGGAAGACGTTTCCACTTCTGATTTGCTGTGTCGCATTGCAGATGCTATGGGAAAAACTGCATTCCTGTTGCCCTTGCCTGCATCTTGGATAGAGCTAACTGCGACATTTCTGGGTAAGCAGGAATTAGCGCAGCGTTTGTGCGGCTCTTTGCAGGTAAACATTGAAAAAAATCAACGGTTGCTAGGTTGGCGACCACCTCTGACATTAGACGAAGGTCTGAAAAAAGCTGTCGAGGGAATGCTTCATTGAAACGACTCATGGATTTGCTGCTGGGAGTGTTTATTACATTGACACTTTTGATACCGATCCTAGCTGTGGCGCTTATGGTGCGGTTAACGTCTTCGGGAACGATTCTTTATTGGTCTGATCGTGTCGGTCATCGCAATCGCATCTTCAAAATGCCCAAGTTTCGCAGCATGCAAGTTGGTACTCCTGCTTTTGCCTCACACCTCTTGCAAAATCCTGACAAGTGGTTTACCCCTATTGGATCTTTTTTGCGTAAGTCAAGCCTTGACGAGTTACCTCAACTTTATTGTGTCATTAAAGGAGACATGAGTCTTGTTGGTCCAAGGCCTGCCTTATTCAATCAGGATGATCTGATCGCATTACGTACCGATGCGGGTGTTCACGAACTGGTGCCAGGACTTACGGGCTGGGCACAGGTTAACGGAAGGGACGACTTGTCAATTGCTGATAAAGTCAAACTGGACATCGAATACATCAATAAACGCTCATTAGGATTTGATCTATGGATTTTGTGGCTTACCCTGATAAATGTCCTACGTAGGGTTGGAGTTTCGCACTAACCGACTATCCAACTCGAGCAAGAATTACTTTGAAAAACTTTGCTAAGATTTTATTAGGCATACCTAGTTTGGCTAAACGCTTCATTGTTCTGATGGTTGATACAGCTCTATGCGTATTCACGGTCTGGTTGGCATACTATCTAAGACTCGGCGAATTTGTTGCCATATCGGGAAATGCAGTGCTGGCTGCCATAACCTCGGTCGGCATGGCCTTGCCAATTTTCACTTTGTGCGGGCTATATAGGGTTATCTTTCGATACACTGGTTGGTCAGCCTTGTTGGCAGTTGTCAAGGCAATTACCTTATATGGTTTTTGCTATGCGTCTGTGTTTGTTGTTATTGGTATTGAAGATGTTCCACGTACAGTTGGCATCATTCAACCCATTCTCCTTCTTCTGTTAGTTGGTGCTTCCCGAGCGATTGCTCGAGTTTTGCTTAGTGATCAGTACTTAAACATTCTTAAGTACGCGTCACGTCCAAAGGTGCTCATTTACGGGGCTGGGCATTCTGGAAGGCATTTACTTTCTGCCATTATTAACAATAATGATATGCAAGTTGTTGGGTTTATCGACGACGATGATCGTTTACAAGGACGTTTACTGAACGGGCTACCCATATATAACCCCAATAATTTAATCATCCTAGCTCCAAAATTAAATATTAATCTCTTGATACTGGCTATGCCAAGTTTAAGTAGCAAGCGACGTAAGGAAATTTTGGCTGAGTTACAAAGAGTTCGCCTTCCGGTGCGGATTCTGCCTAATATGGCTAATTTAGAGCAGGGTAGGGTCAGCATCTCAGATATGCGCGATCTGGACGTCGATGACCTTATTGGTCGCGAGCCGGTCTTACCTGACCCTAAACTGCTGACTTTGAACGTTCACGCGAAGGTTGTAATGGTTACTGGTGCTGGTGGTTCGATTGGCAGCGAACTCTGTCGGCAGCTCCTAAAGGCCTACCCAAGCAAGTTGTTGTTGATTGAACAAAGTGAATTTGCTTTATACACAATTCACAATGAGCTAGAAGTAGCGTTTGCCGACCGTGAAACGGTACTCATCCCCATACTTGCATCTATTCAAGATATCAAACGCTTGCGTGAGGTAATGAGTACTTGGCACCCAGACACAATCTACCACGCAGCTGCTTACAAACATGTGCCCATGGTCGAACATAATCTGACCGAAGGCATAAAGAACAACGTATTTGGCACATTACATATTGCCAAAGTGGCTGCAGAAATCGGCGTATCTAACTTTATTCTTATTAGCAGTGACAAGGCTGTACGCCCCACCAACGTTATGGGTGCCAGTAAGCGTCTTGCTGAGATGATTTTGCAGGCAATGGATACAATGCACCCCGCTACAAATTTCAGCATGGTTCGGTTCGGCAATGTATTAGCCTCCTCTGGCTCGGTAGTTCCAAAGTTTTGGCAGCAGATCCGTGATGGAGGACCAATAACGCTGACCCACCCCGAGGTCACGCGCTTTTTCATGACCATCACAGAAGCGGCACAACTGGTTATTCAGTCAGGAGCTATGTCCATGGGCGGCGAAGTGTTTATTCTCGATATGGGCGAGTCAGTAAAAATCATCGATTTAGCTAAACAGATGGTAGAGCTTTCTGGCATGAGCGTGCAAGACGAACAAAACATTGATGGCGATATCAAGATAGAGATTACGGGTTTGCGTCCAGGTGAAAAGCTCTACGAAGAACTACTGATTGGTAATAATTCCTTTCCAACGTCCCACCCAAGAATTAGGAAAACCCAGGAAGACTTTATTCCTTGGGAAGATCTAGAGGGCAAGTTAACCTCATTAGAAATGGCCCTGACCATAAACGATGCTGGCCTTGTTCGCTTGATGATGGAGAAGCTGGTTGCTGGCTACACCCCAAGCGGTGCAATCTTAGACTGGGTTTTTTTGGAGCAGGGGGCTAAAGTTAATAAGATTAACCTGTCGAAGATTAAGATAGTTAAAGCGAAATAAATGTTTTCTTGAATTTGAACCTTGGAGGGATTCGTCAATTTAATGCGATTTTTCCTCAGCCAACTTTCCATCAATTACTCAAAGTCGCACTTCCATATTGAATCTGTCTTTACTAAGTCTTCACAACACAATTTTTATCAAATACAGTAAGCAACATCACTATTAATATAGTTTAAGGAAAAATTTCTTCCAAAAAAATAGGAGCATACTTTTCAAGTGCCATACAAAATAAAGTGTTTTGCGATGGCTTGATCTCTGCGCAACATGAGTTACTCTGACCTCGGGTGACAACTGTATACTAAACCCAGAACGACGCAAACGTGCACAAGCATCAACGTCCTCGTAGTAGAGGAAGAATGAATCATCGAAACCACCAATCTGCCTGAACGCATGTTCATGCCAAAGCATAAACATGCCACCAACCCAGTCAGGCTTGATCGGTTTATGCCCGACAGCATAATCAGGATTACCCCTACCAAAAATTGCCTTACGCATAATGCTATGTGGAGTAGGGTAAAAACGGGCACTGTCTTCAATCTGCCCCTGAATTCCTGTCACCAACGGCGCAATCATGCCTATTTCGGGGTCTGACAAAAGACCTGCGACTAGTAGTGGAAAGGGATCGCTTTGGAAACGGATATCAGGGTTTAACACGCAAAAAAAGTCGCCTTTGGAAATTTTGAATGCGTCATTATGATTTGCAGCAAATCCACGGGCATGCTTGTTTGTGATGACATTGATCAGAAAAGGATAATCACCTTTGTCAAAGGCACACTGCTCTTCGATGTTCTGGGTCAGCAAAACATTAAACGGAATAGAGACGCAATGGTCTCGAAGGTCACCAAGCAACTGAGAAACAAGTTCTCCTTGCCCGTGGCTAACTATCGACACCGTAATAAAGTAATTTACCATATTTGATTTTCCTATCACATTCCATTTAATAAAACTGATTTTCAACTACCTTTCAGTCAAAAATCAACCTGTGAATTTTTAATTAAACAAACTGACCGATTTGTTTAAGGGAAATCAAAGCAACCTTGTTGAATATACTTCAGTGCATTTATCTGTAAAATAATCGGCATGGGCCCTTGGGTTGGAGGGGTCATGGAAGATAACTTACCCACTATGAATAAAAAAATGGATGTATACATTCTAGGTTTATCTTTTGACTATCACGACTCTGCTGCTGCGGTACTTCGCAATGGTTTGGTGATTGCTGCCGCAGAGGAAGAGCGCTTTTCACGTCGCAAGCATGACCACAGATTTCCCAAGCGCGCAATAAGGTTCTGCCTTCAACGCGCTGGTATAGATGAAACTCAACTTGAGGCGATCACATTTTATGAAAAACCCTTCTTAAAATTCGACCGCATAGTCTCATCTGGACTCAAGGCGCGTCGGTCTGCTAAATCCAAGGGTTCTGATTATCTCAAGCGCGTTCTTGATCTATGGATGCACGGCGGCAAGTTCGATGCCCTACCGCGTATATCAGACTTCTTGAAATTTCCGTTGGAGCGCATTCATACGCTCTCTCATCACGAATCGCACGCTGCGGCAGCTTTTTACTGCTCACCTTTCGATACAGCGACGGTAGTTACAATGGATGGTGTAGGCGAATATGAAACATTGACTGTATCAATCGCTAAAAATTCCAATATCGAACGACTTTATTCGTTACATTTACCGGACTCGATTGGACTTTTCTACAGTGCTTTTACGGCTTTTTTAGGGTTTAAGGTCAACGAAGGGGAATACAAAGTGATGGGAATGGCCGGTTTTGGTGAGCCGGCTTATATAGATAAGATGCGCGACCTGATTCGGACTACTCCGGATGGCTTATTTGCAGTAGATCATGATTATTTCGATTTCGAAAGCTCGATGGATATGCCTTTTAGCCAAAGGCTTATCGAATTATTTGGATCTCCACGAGAACCAGAAAGCGAGTTTTACGTTTTTCCCAAAGGTCATATTGCTATACCCGGATCTAAGGAAGCTAAGTGCAGTCACTACGCAGATATTGCGGCAAGCCTTCAGAAGCGGATTGAGGAATTGTTTATCCACATTGTGATGCATGCCACTAAGCTTACTGGAATCCAAGATATATGCATAGGGGGAGGCGTCGGATTGAACTCGCTAGCAAATATGCAACTCCAAAGAGTGTTAGTAGGGGGCAACCTTTACGTGCATCCAGCATCTGGGGATTCTGGCGGGGCCTTAGGCTCTGCTTTGTACCATCATCACGTTCGGCTCGGTCATCCAAAGCAAGGGCTGCCTTGTGAGGACGTCTACTTGGGGGCAAGCTACACGGACGAAGAAGTTCTTGGCGAGCTTCGCCATAACAATATTCAAACATACAGTTTACTCAATGATAGAGAGCAGTTGGTGAGAAATGTTGTTGACCGGCTTATTGACAAGAAAGTGGTCGGCTGGATGCAAGGAAGATTCGAATGGGGGCCTCGTGCACTGGGCAATCGTAGTATTCTTGCAAGCCCCATGTATAAGGATATGCAGGAAATTGTGAATGTTCGAATAAAGTTTCGAGAACCCTTCCGTCCGTTTGCGCCATCTGTTCTTGAAGATTACGCCCACGAATACTTCGAAATCGGTAAAGAGATAAATACAACCAGTTCGCCTGAAATGTTTATGTTGGCGGTTGCGAAAGTTCGGGCTGAAAAGGTTGGATTAATACCCGCCGTTACTCATTTTGATGGCACAGCCCGCGTTCAGATTGTCAGCAAGAAAACTAACCCTTTGTATTACCGCCTAATTGAGGTATTTGCCGAAAGAACAGGTGTACCTATTCTTCTAAATACCTCATTCAATTTGCGAGGGGAAGCTATGGTGAACAAGCCTTATGACGCACTTGAGACATTTTACTGGAGCGAAATGGACTCGCTTGCCTTGGGGCTCTTTCTGATCGACAAGAAGTCCTGATGCGTACTGTTGTTATTTTACCGCCCGTCGAGCTACACGCCTTAGATTTAGAGCGAGCGATACACCTTTCTAAGATGCGTTTTGCGTCACATGGCCAAGTAACTGTTGCTGCGCCCTCTGAATCTATCGTACGATTCCAAGAGCAGTTGGACTCTCACAAGATTATGCTGTTTGATGTCGCCGAATCTCGTACATTATTTGATGTTTTTATTTTCGTTGAGGGATACGAAGGACAAGTAAGCGTCCCGGGTCCGCACAGTTTCCCTCTTCCAGAACCTGCGAAACAGAGAGCGTACTGGTTTATGCTTTTTTCTCGCTTTAAGCTCGTACAACCGAAGGTATATGACGAATACGAGTACCCACACTTAGACTCTCATGTTTTCCAATGCCTTTCCGGTCGGAAGCACGAGTTCGTTAACTTTCCATATGGACCACTATACAGCGACGTGGAAGTTGGCCCTGTAAATGAATTCGGGTTCCGCATTCCACAAGACTATCTTAAATACAAAACTCGTTCAGCAGAACACAAACTTGCTATCGTATTCGGCGGCTCTGCCGCCTTTAGTTTTTATTGCCACCCCGAAGAAATGTTTTCGACGAGGCTGGAGGAAAAACTGAATGCTACGCTAAATATGCGCGGTAGCAAGGTTCGTTTTACCGTATTGAATTTCGGGATGCACGACAACGTGGTGATGCAGCAGATTCTCACGTATATGTTGTTCGTTCACGAGCTTAGGCCAGACTTTGTATTAGCGCATGATGGTCACAATGACGTTTATTACGGTATGCAAGACGACCCATACTTGCTAAATAATCACGAAATTATTTATCAGCGTTATTCTGAGGAATGGTCTAAGATTCTTCACAAAAGCGAAGCGGTACTTACAGCGCCACTTTATTCTACATCAGTAGACACGCAGCAACTAAATCTTCCTCAAAATGTGATTAGCGCTTACATGAAAAGGAAGCGCCAATTCGAGCATATGGTGCGCTCGGACGGCGGTATTTTTATCTGGGGCGTTCAGCCTTTGCACTGCTCTAAGTCAAAACTATCGGCTCAGGAGCTACTACGATACCGCCAAGCCGAGCGCGGCATACGGCACAGCCCAGAGTTAGAAAAATTCTTACGCTTTCTGTATTACACTTATGAAATGATGTCATTTGAGTTGGAGAAACAGTTGGATATTCATCTAGTCGATTTCAATCGGCTTTTCAAACCCTACGGGGAAGAGTATGACCTTCTTTGGGATCACTGCCATACTAGCCCCCTTGGCGATGATATGATTGCTAATGCATATCACGACAAGATACTTAATCTGATCGATAAGCACAAGCCAAAGAACTCGCTCAGAAAAATCCTCTCTAGACTAATCTCATGACATTACTTCAACTTATTCGTTTAGGATTACAGTATGTTAAAACTAAAACGAGTCTGACTATGCGCTGGCCAAATTATGGCCTACGGCTCGAGGCCCCAGTTCGATGACTTCGGTCTTCATATCTGAAGATGAGCGAATTCTCGAAGAGGCTTTCAACACATTAATTTTGATTACTGATCTGCGTGAAAAAATCTATGATCTTGCCTCAAAAAATCGGGTTTCTGCTCCTGAGCAACTTCTTCAATTAGTAGAGTTTTCATGCGAACCAGAATGGGGTCAACAATATGAGAAATTGGCCATCCAGATGCCAGAAGTTTTAAAAGAGGAGTTAGTTTGGCTTTCACTTGCCATCCGGCGCGCAATAAACGAGACACAGGGGGAGGCTGTTTGGTCAGTGCTGTTTATGACTATTGCTTATAAGTCGATGGTACTTCGAAAGATTGAACACAGACTAAATCCCCAGTCGATGGTTAACATGCCCTCAGCCTTTGTATATTCAATGCATTAACTAAAGCCCTCCAAAGATTTTGAGAGCTTTGTTTTTTAAATATTTAGGTCTATGTATTACCCATACTTAGTTAGCTTAATGCGGCCTCTTTCAAAAATGAACTTGGACACATTTTATGGTTTTAGGCAACCTTTCTCGTTTGTAATGGTGATACTTTGCGCACTCACCCAAGTTTGGATTTGTGAAAGTGTAGTAAAGAACTTTTTACCCGCTCCAGAATACGATAGTGCCGATTACGTTACCGTAGCCTACAACATGGCCAAATATAACGTTTCTTCTATATCTAAATTGGATTCGGCGAATGTTACCCCTGATATTGCCCGTGAGCCTGTTACCGGATTATTACTCTCTCTTCCAATGAGAGTCATGGAGGTAGGTAATTTGGAATGCCTTCTGGCACAACAAGTGGATACTTGCAAAGAACAGTTAAGATGGGTAACAAGAATCAACACCATTCAAGTTGTTTTTATCACGATTGGGGTCTTTATCGCCGTTTTTAAGTTGACTTCTTCATACTTGCTTTCCAATGCGGCTGTTTTACTAATTTCTTCGAGCGTTCTTTTACCTTCTTTTGTCAAAGTATTCTCTTCAGAGATACCTGCAGCGAATTTTCTTCTTTGGCACTCAATATTATTGTGGGGGGCGTTTTTTAGCAAACATAGGCGAGTATGTGCAACTGGGTCTGGAATATTACTATTAGCACTTATTTTGACAAAAGCGGTTTATGTCTATTGGATGTATTTACTATGTGTTTGCCTGATACTTTCGTGGATTTATAAGAGCCGCATTAATAAGTCCATTACCTTCACTTTATTACTAATAGTGACACCTGCTTTTATTGGGATTGGCGGATGGATGGCGCGAAACTATTACTATTTAGACCGCCTTACCTTAACAGATAGAGCAAATAGCGTTATAGCTATAAGAACTAACTATACAAAAATTTCATGGGAACAATACAGTTCTGGCTACTTGTATTTTATTCCTTATTACGGGCCGGAAATTGCTAAGAAATATTTTGGAGATATTCCGGAAAATACGTATGACGACAATAAACCGGGCTGGGTAGAAAAACATATGCTACCAGCCTTTCCGCCAAATTTTCAATCCTTATCTGAATCAGATATATTATTACACTTTGGCCAAGCAATGCTACAAAATTTGGATAAGCATTTAGCCTTGATACCATTGTTTATTTATAGGGGAATGTTTGTTGGTCCATGTTGTACTGTCGAGGGAAATTACATAATGGACCCGCCCTTTGTATCTCGCCCAATTCAATTATTTTGGTTGGCTCAAAAATTAATAACTGCTTTGCTTGGCCCTATATTTTTTCTATCAATTTTCTTGATTATTAGAAAAAAAAATTGGGGGTTGTTGTTATTTTTTTCCCCAGTATTATTTAACTTCCTTATACACTCTGCGTTTACTCAGTTTTACTCGCGATTCTCAATACCAGTATATCCAATGATGCTGATTGCACTGTTTGTTTGTTTTGATTTGTATCGTCAGAAAAATTTTAATGGTATTCCCTCAATTCCTTAGGCACTTTACATAGCGCAGTTTGACGTCTTGAGGTAATCGTCTTTTAGGGTAATCGTCCCCTAGAAGCAAAGTCGTGAGAAGTAAAATTTTTTCTAATGGAAGAGGTTCTATATAAAGAGATCAATGTTCACGAAAAGCAAGATCATTGATTCAGACAAAAGGGTTGAAACTGGGTAAGCGTCCGGTAAAGTCATCTATCGATTAATTTTGGGTTTTAGTATCTTTGTGTCCATGATGAATCGTGGACACAAAGATACTATGCAGATAAAACCCCGACGCAAACCTCGTGTGAATTACTCGGTTGAATTTAAGGCGCAGATCGTGGCGCAATGCCTCTTACCCCATGTGTCTATCGCCTCGATTGCGCGTACACACAATCTAAATGCTAATGTGTTGCACCGCTGGGTCAGGGAGCATGAGAAATCAACAGCATTGCCAACCTTGGGCATACCAATTTCGCGGCCAGCGGCGCCCACTTTCATTGAGATTGACCCGCCCCTCGTCACCGTGCAACGAAGCGGCGCTGTAACAGATGGCAGCAAGCTCATCTTAAGTTTGCGCAAGTCTGATTTGTCAGTCGATATCGAGTGGCCTGTGTCTCATACGTACGAGTGCGTGGGTCAAGGCTATATGTGTTTGCCGGACGCTTACATCTGTACTGCATCAAATAAACTGAGCTAGCCCCCTGAAACACAGTCCCGTCGGTATTCCTTAAACTAACAACTAGGAATACGACTACGGATATGACTATGTCTTCAGCAAGACCCGATCGGGTTGAGGTGGTCACCAGCGTTCAGCGA
>Ga0214921_10002335_pt1 | contig 31076 bp, 31 predicted proteins | sample LL1505_MetaG_FD_177992 | JGI IMG/M metagenome (GOLD analysis project Ga0214921, IMG submission 177992) | Freshwater microbial communities from Lake Lanier, Atlanta, Georgia, United States - LL-1505 | ecosystem: Environmental > Aquatic > Freshwater > Lake | place: USA: Georgia | collected... | reverse complement strand
CGCGAATTCGTGGAACGCGAGGCCGAAGACCACTGCCATCGACACCCAGATGACGCTCCAAGTCAGCGCTTCGCGGAATCCCACCTCATGCGCCTTGCGGTGAAAAACTCCCAGGTCGAGCGCAAGCACAATGAGGACGAAAAGAATAAACGAAGCGTAGAACCACCAATACTCAGCGAATGGAAACAACATCATGATGTTGAACTTGCCTCTTTTTTCTGCATTCGGGAATGATGAAGAAATAAAGCAATCATTAGTTTTAAACTAACAATTGCCCGCCGCCGATTCGCGGCTTTCAATTCCAAAATACACGCTTATAAAATCGGGCTATGCTCGGTTCTTCCTTAATCCACCTCGCCCTAGAGCGCCCATGAAACTGACCAAACGCGGCGAATACGCCCTGCGTGCGTTGATCGACATGGTTCTTGCCCGCGAGGCCGGTAGAGATCTCATTCCTCTTAAAGAGATTTCCGCGCGGGAAAAAATCCCCCTCCCGTTTTTGGAGCAGATTTTCGTTCAACTCCGAGAGGCCGGCATCGTCGATGGCAAGCGCGGCAAGCACGGTGGATTCTTCCTCGCGAAGCCTCCGGAAAACATCTCGATGGGCGAGGTCGTGCGTCTCATCGACGGCCCGCTCGCGCCGATCGGATGCGTGAGCCATACGGCCTACACCAAATGCTCCTGCCCCGACGAGGAGCACTGCGGTCTTCGTCTTCTCATGCTCGATGTGCGTAACGCCATCGCCAACATTCTCGATCGTTACAGCCTCGCCCAAGTCTCCGAAGTCTCCCTCAAAAAACTCCGCCAAGATGGCCTCCCGATTCCGTTTGCCACTCCTATGAAGCTGGCCGGATCGGATGCGGATTTTCAAATCTAAAGGGTCTCGTCCGACCCACCCCCAGAGCAAAAGCAACTGCTCGACAGATCATCATTCCTTGAAGCCGTTCATCACTCCCATTTACCAATCGTCACTATTTGAGAATCGAATGAGCAAAGTGCCGTTATTCTGACGGGGATGAAAATCACAAACATTACTTCTATTCTTAGTTTAGCCGCTCTCCTCTGCTCTTGCGGATCGGTGAGCATCTACAAGCAGCGCGAGATGGAAATCTCCCGCTTCGAAGCGCCTCAAAAAATATATGTGCAGGACTTCAAAGGTCAGGACTCGAATTTTCGAGTAGACCGCAAAAGCGATTCGCTCTTCGAGTTCCGCAAAAAAATCACTGGGCAACTTTCCGGTGACATTGTGAAAAGGCTCAACGAGGCGGGCTTCGCTGCCGAATCCTTGCCAGAGGGCGTCAATGTGCCGAAGGGTCCGTATTGGTTGGTTGGGGGATCCTTCGATCGTGTGAATCAAGGAAGCCGCCTTCTTCGCGCCCTCGTGGGCTTGGGAGCAGGTGGGACGAAGGTGGAAACAACAGTCGCCGTTTCAAGCCTCTCCCAAAAGCCACCGAGGGAGTTTCTCACCTTCAAGACCTCAGGCGGTTCGAACACCGAACCCGGCCCCGGCGCCTTGATTCTGCCGACCGATCCTTTGGATGTCGTTCTTCCGATTGTTTGGGCCTCGTCCATGACGGGCTTGACGAAAGATACTTCCCGCACCGCGAAGGAAATCACGGCCACCCTTTCCGAATACCTCACTCAAAAGGGCCTCCCGACTCAAAATCCGAAACTCAAACCTAAAAGAATGCGCGGCAAAAAAGCCAATTCCTAAATGTCATGAAAAATCTTCTCGCCGTCTTCGCGATCATATCCATTGCCTTTTCCAGTCACGCCTTCCCGGCCACATTCCCGTCGTTATCAGGCAAAGACCTGAACGGTTCCGCATGGAGTGCCCCCGCTGCGTTCCCAGGCGAAAGAACACTCGTCTTGATCGGATTCGATGAGCCTCAGCAAGTTCTCATCGACAGCTGGATTCAAGGAATGAAATTTGAATCCTCCCAGTCTCCGATTGCGTGGGTTGAGATGCCCCTCATCGAAAATCCCGGAATGTTTATGCGCTGGTTTATTGACACCGGCATGCGGGGCGGCATTCGAGACAAAGAAACGCGTGCCCGTGTTTGGACGGCCTACACGGATAGGAAGGCGTTTCTGGAATCCTGCGAGATTACAACGACAGACACCATCACGGTTCTTGTCGTCAAGCGGGACGGAACAATTCTCGCCTCCGAAATAGGCTTGTTCACCGAGGCCGGAGCGAAGCGTCTTTTGAAGGCTCTCGAGGTGAAGAGTCGGGCTGACAAGAATCGTTGAGGATTACAGTAGGAAAAAAATGAAACTTCAAATGTGGGCAAATTTCGCCCATTGGGGGCTTCCTTACTGACTTCCTATGGGAGGGGATAGTTTTTTGGGAAAGAATTGCTTTTCGACTGTGAGCCATTTTTGGTCTACCATTCCTTCCCCGATGAGCCTTTCTCCGTCTACAGCTACGACGCGTCCGCTGGGACGGTCGGTGAAGGGCGACGAAAAGTTTCTCGTCTATGCTATCTGCCAATTGCTGGGATGGGGTGGGGTGGCGGTTTTCGGATGGATCATGGGCTTGGTGCAACGCCTGGGCGGTGAGTTAACACACCAACCATCGGATCAAAACTTCCTCGCGCTGACTTGTCTTGCTGGGCTTGTCGCAACGCACATTATCTGGGTTCTCATTCGACGTGGGGAGTGGTTGGTCATGTCCCCGGTCAATATCCTTTGGCGCTACGCTTCCGCCTTGGTTCTTACATCCCTTGTTTTGAGTTACATCGGCGTGGAGTTCTTTATCGCTACTCCACTTCGGGAGAGTCGTCTGGAAACATTCACCACGGCATTAATGATCAACAGCAGCCTCGTAGGTGCCTGGATGGCCATCTACTTTCTACTACACTTCTACGAAGGATTTCATGCAGCCCGCGCGGAGCAGGCGCTACTTAAGGAAGCTGTGACGGCGAGCAAGTTGGAAGCTCTCCAACTCCAGTTGAACCCGCATTTTTTCTTCAACGCGCTGAATTCCGTCCGTGCGCTCATACCTGCTTCGAACCATGAGGCACGCGAGGCTTTGACGCTCATGGCCAGCGTGTTGAGGAAAACGCTGGGTTCCAGCGAAAGCCGAACAGTGCCATTTTCTCAGGAACTTGAAATCGTGCAAAATTATCTCGCAATCGAAAAAATCCGTTTTGCTGATCACTTGACCGTGCAGGAAAAAATATCGCCCGACATGTTTGAAACGCCGATCCCTCCGCTCATTCTCCTCACTTTGGTCGAAAATGGAATCAAGCACGGTGTTCAGCTTCAAGAGGGGGCGGCGACACTCACAATCGAGGCGGCGGTCTGCGATGGTGAGGCCCAAATCTCAATCGAAAATCCCGGCTCTCGCTTGAGTTCTGATTCTTCCTTGGGACTCGGACTGCAGAATCTGAAAGAGCGATTGCGTCTGATTTTTGGAGCTGATTCTTCGGCTAATCTCAAGTTTTTTGAAAATGGGATGGTTAGGGCTGAAATTCGATACCGCTTGAATTGAACTCTGCCATGGGCACTCCTTTGATTAAGACGCTTATCATCGAAGACGAGCAACTTGCCCGTCGGGAGCTAAGGCTTCTGCTGCAACCCCACAAATCCATTGAGATTATTGGAGAGGCCATTTCTCCAAAACGCGCTCTGGAAGCAATCGAAGAGTTGAAGCCCAACTTGATCTTTCTTGATGTCAATCTCCGAGGCGGTTCGGGGTTCGAAGTTCTCAAAAGTATCGAACCACCGCGGCCACACATTATTTTTACAACTGCACACACCGACTTCGCCATTCAGGCATTTGACTTTGATGCGGTGGACTACCTGCTCAAACCTATACAACCCGAGCGCTTGTGCCGCGCTCTTGAAAAATTGGCTTTGAACGAGGATTCGGAAAACACAATCGAAAAGCCTCTCCAGCCAGATGCTCGCGTTTTTTTGAAAGACAGTGAAGTGTGTTGCCTTGTTGCGCTTGCCGAAATCTGGCTTATCGAGTCGGAAGGAAATTACTCTCGCGTCCATACTTCTCAAGGCTCCCACCTCGTTCACAAATCGCTTTCGTTACTAGAAGTCCGGCTACCGCAAAGCGTCTTTTTTCGAGCAAATCGCTCCCAGATTATCAATCTCGAAGCGCTTCAAAAAATCGATCCTTGGTTCAGTAACACCCTTCGCGCCACCCTTAAGAATGGTTTCTTGGTCGAATTCAGTCGGCGTGCATCCCAAGAATTTCGAGAATCGCGAAGTCTTTGAGCACTGATAATCAGATTCTCCTAAACAGCGCCTTGTCAGAGGGGGTAGGCATAAATTCTTGATATATAATCACGCTAATCACGCGTTTGAATCCAGCAAGCGCAAGAATTGGCCTCGCATTTTGACGGGCTGGGTTTGGCGGAGTTGCCGCAGTGTCATCGCTATGAGTTGCTGATGCCGACGAGGGCGACGGCGTTCCGGCCGAGAACTTTTCTCCGTGTCTTTGTGTCTCCGTGCGAGGCTGGAGCCGTCAAACCTGCAGGAGAAGGCTTCTAGGTCAAATTCTCGAAAATAAGACTTGTCGGTCGCCATCAAAAAGCCGATAGGAAAACTATGAGTACCGTGATGGAAATCGAGAAGGCGATTGACAACTTGCCTGCTCTGGAATTCCGTGAGTTAGCTGTTTGGATTGAGATGCGTCAGGGCGTATTGGCGGGTGATTGCGCAATTTTAAGTGAGGATTCATTGGCCGTGGACTGGAACAAACCGGAGGAAGACGCGGCATGGATTCACCTTCAATCGGATCAATAATCCTACTACCGTTTCCGTTCGCGGATCTCTCGAAGTCGAAAATTCGGCCTGCTGCCATCTTGGCAAACGCTGGAAGGGGCGATTGGATTTTATGTCAAATCACTAGCAAGGCCTATGCAGATTCGGCTGCGGTGCAATTGATAGATTCAGATTTTGAGTCGGGCGGTCTTCGCTTGGTGAGTTATGCAAGGCCATCAAAGTTATTCACCGCCAGTGGTGGAATCTTTCTTTCGATTGCTGGGCAACTTGGAGCTGAGAAGATCTCGGAAATTCTCCAAAGGGTGGTGGGCTTGTTTGTATTTCCAAATTCCTAAAATTGGGAAATCCGTCTTTGAAATAAACAATAAGCAAATAGTTCTGTGGGAGTGGCTTCCGTGAATTTCAGTGATGAAAAATTGCTCAATCTGCAACAAACTCGAACATGGTTTTTTAAACAGTCAGAGGGGCCGGCATAAATTTTTGATATTTCATTGCATTAAGCACGCCTTTGAATCCAACAAGCGCAAGAGTTGGTACCGCATTCTGGCGCACTGGGTTTGGCGGCCTTGCCGTAGAATCAGCGCTATGAGGCGCTGAGGCGGACGAGGACGTCGGCGTTCCGAGCGAGAACTTATCTCCGTGTCTTGGTGTCTCCGTGAGGGGCTTTCGCCGGATCAAATCTTGCTTTTTGTAAAATGTGTCAGCTCCAGATTTCTTTGGGAATCTGCAATAGTCACCCCATGCGGCGAGGGCGCTGCCGACGAAGTGCGGGCAGTGTTCGGAAATTCGGAACAAATAGTGCCGCTCGCCGATACGGAATATCCGATCCTTGCGAGTGTTCTGTGAACTTTTACAAGAGTGGAAAATTTTTTTCAAAAAAATGTTGACCTTTTTAGTAACTAAAATAAAACATTACTAAACCTATCAACAAATGAGTACATCCTCGCAAAACGATTCGTCCGCTCTGGTACTGCCTGAACAGGAAATCTTGCAGGCCATCCGGGGGATCCGTTTCGGGGTTGTTGAGGTTGTTGTGCATGACTTACGCGTTACGGAGATTCGCCAAACGCGTCGGGTGAGATTGACGAGTGGCGAGTCCGATAAATTTTCACCCTACCCGGCCACGGGAGGCTAAAAAACAAGAGAGCCTGAGACGACCCTTGCATGGGAGTTTTTGGCATTTTTACTAAATTATAATATGACTAAAAAGATAATAAAAACATCCAGGCTTTTCAGCCAAACATCCCAGCGGCTGTCTCGGGGAATTCTTGGAATTGTGGCCATCGGTGCCATTCACGCGCAACCGCTCCGTGCCCAGGACGACATCGCCTCCTTGCGAGCGCAGCTCAAGGCTCTGGAGGCAAAAGTTGCGGCACTGGAGAGCACTCAAAAGACATCCACAGGCGATGACGCTCTAAAGGAGAAGCTCGAGAAGTTGCCGTTGGTGACTCTGGACTCCAAGGGGCTGAATTTTTCCAGCCCTGGCATTCGGACCACCCGCACGGAGGTCGGATCTGACGGCATTCCAGTGGAAACCACAACCGTCACCGAAGAGGGCGCCTTCAAATTCAAGATTGGCGGTCTTCTCCAGCCTCAGTTGCGGACATTCATTAACACGCCTGATGCGACATCCACCTTCTTGATTCGCCGTGCGCGTCTGAATCTGGAAGGCACGGCGTTCCAAAACTTCGATTGGAAGCTGCAGACGGACTTCCAAACGAACGGCGTGGATAACGCCACGAGCACTGTCGTGCAGGATGCCTATGTCGGGGCTAAGGCGTTTGATTGGCTCCAGCTGCGAGTCGGCAAAATGAAGAGCCCTATTGGCATCGAGCGGTGGCAGTCTGCCCACGCCCGCTGGTTCACAGATCTCATCACCACCACCTATCTCGTTCCGAACCGCACGGTGGGCGCGATGCTCTGGGGCAATGTTGGCGATGGATTGGCTGAGTATTACACCGGCATCTTCAATGGCAGTCCGGATGGCGGAAGCTCGAATGTTTCGACTTCCGGGCAGAATACGAAGGACTTTGAAGCCCGCCTCGCGCTGACTCCCTTTGCCAAGACGAGCATCGTTCCTTTGAAAAAACTCACAGCAGGAGCCGGTGTGACCTACGCGCCGCAGCTCAACGGGCTTGGCACCTATGCTACGGCCAACCAGCAGTCGTTCTTCAAATACCGCTCGTCCACCGTGAATGCCACGTCAGCAAATCCCGGAGAGCAGGTGCGTTTCGCGCCAAACCTCCAATACTTCTGGGGACCCTTCGGCCTCTACGCCGAGGCGGCATGGTCAACGGTGGGCGTAAGCGGCACTCCGAGCACTACCAAGGCGGTCGTCAAAAAAACCAATGTCGTGGATTCAAAGGGCAAGACGATCGGAAGTTTCTCCACGACTTCCAACAGCACAACGATTCAGGAATACAGCACCAACCTGACCAACTTCGGCTGGCAGATCGCCGCTTCCTACATGCTCACGGGTGAGGAGAACTCGTTCCGCGCCATCTCACCGCGCCGCAAGTTTAGTCCCTCGACCGGAGGGTGGGGGGCTCTTCAACTCACGGCCCGTGTCGGGCAGCTAACTGTGGATTCCAATGCCTTCCCGATCTATGCAGACCCGAATACGCAGGCCGAGCGCTCGACCACATTTGGAACGGGTCTGAACTGGATCCTCAACGACAACGCAAAACTCACTCTGCAATACGACTATACCAGTTTCATCGGCGGAGCGGCAAATGGAGCCAATCGCCCGGATGCCAACGCCATCACCACACAATTCCAAACTTACTTCTAATCACTATGAAAAAAATAACCCAACTCGCAGTCCTTGCCGCCATCGCCGGCACGACGGGACTTCAAGCTGCCAACCAAGCAATCCTCAATGTTTCCTACGATCCCACGCGGGAACTCTACAGCGAGGTTAACAAAGCGTTCGCCAAGCAGTGGGCCGCAAAAACTGGCGATTCCATCGCGATTGACCAGTCCCACGGGGGCTCGGGTAAACAATCGCGTTCCATCGTTGATGGATTGGAAGCGGATGTGGCAACGCTTGCTCTTGCCTATGACGTCGATGCCATCTCCGATCAGGCGGGGCTTTTGCCGAAGGATTGGCAGAGCCGCCTGCCTCACAACAGCTCGCCTTACACCTCGACGATTGTTTTTGTCGTTCGGAAGGGCAATCCGAAAGGCATCAAGGACTGGAATGATCTCACCAAAGACGGAGTCAAGGTCATCACTCCCAACCCGAAGACATCCGGTGGGGCGCGTTGGAATTACCTCGCTGCCTATGCCTACGCTCTCCACCAAAATGGAGGCGATGACAAGAAGGCTCGGGAATTCGTTTCGAAGTTGTATTCGAATGTCCCCGTGCTCGACACCGGCGCCCGTGGATCGACGATCACTTTCACCGAGCGGCGCATGGGGGATGTTTTTCTCTCTTGGGAAAACGAGGCGCATCTCATCCAGAAGCAGTATCCCGGCCAGTATGAGATTATAGCCCCGTCGCTGAGCATTCTTGCCGAGCCGCCGGTTGCTGTGGTGGATAAGGTGGTGGACCGCAAGGGCACGCGCGAAGTCGCCCAAGCCTATCTGGAATTCCTCTACACGCCCGAGGCGCAGGACATCATCGGACGCCACTTCTATCGGCCGCGTGATGCCGCTGCCGCAGCGAAATATTCGGCGAAATTCCCGAAGATCGAACTCGTGACGATCGAGGACTTCGGGGGATGGAGGAAGGCCCAGAAAGAGCACTTCAACGATGGCGGAGTTTTCGACCGCATCTACAAACCCTACCGCCCTTGAACTGAACAACACTTGAAAGAGGCTGCTCCCCGCACCGAAAGCGGGGGGCAGTCGGATTTGAAATTCCTTTTATGAAAACACTCCAAGCCACTGAAGTCAGGGAAACCGCCATCCGCCGCTCGGTTGCCACCTTGTTGAATCGCATGGAAAAGCTCGCGAGCCGCTCGGATCGCCTTTTTTCCGCGCACCTCGAGTTCACTGATCCACGGGGAGTGACAACAACCCTCCCGCGTTTTCTTTTCACCGGTCCCGGCGACCGGAGCAGTTTCTTGCGTGTGGGGATTTTTGCGGGTGTGCATGGCGACGAGGAGAGCGGCGTATTGGCGGCGCTTGATCTGATCCAGGAGCTGCATGCGAATCCTGCTCCGGCTCTAGGCTACGAGCTTTTCATCTACCCGGTGTGCAATCCCTGGGGCTTTTCTCGCAATGCCCGCTGGCTGAAGAGCGGCGTGGATATGAACCGGGAATTCTGGCGTGGCTCGAGTGAGATCGAGGTGCTCATGCTGGAAGGGCAGCTCATGAGACTCGCCTTCGATGGCATCATCGCCCTGCACACGGATGACACCAGCGAGGGGATCTATGGTTTTGCCAAGGGACATCAGCTCACGCGGCATGTGCTGGAACCAGCTTTGGAAGCGGCTTCGCGGCACCTCCCTCGCAACTTCGACCGCAGCATCGACAACTTCCAGGCCAATATGGGCATCATCGAGCAAGGCTACACAGGCATCCTCGGCGCACCGCCCACGCAGAAGCCAAAGCCATTTGAGATCGTCTTTGAGACACCTCAAACGGCTCCGCTTGAGGCCCAGATCAAAGCGCATACCACCGCCATGACGACCATGCTGGAGCGTTTCCGGGGGTTGATTTCGGAGGCGCAGAACATCTGATGCGACGACGCCACATTCTACCCGGCTTCGGGCTCTCTATAGGATACACGCTCCTTTACATGGGATTGATCGTCCTCATCCCGATGAGCGCTCTGGTTATCCGCACTTTCTCGGGAAGCTGGGAACATTTCTGGCAAACCGTCACCAATCCGCGCGTGGTGGCATCCTACCGCGTGAGTTTCGGGCTTTCCTTTCTGGCGGCTCTTCTGAATGGCGTGTTCGGGGTGATGGCCGCATGGGTGCTGGCCCGCTACCGCTTTCCGGGGCGGAGAATCCTCGATGCCATGGTCGATCTGCCCTTCGCTCTACCGACGGCCGTTGCCGGCATCGCCCTCACGGCTATCTACGCACCGAACGACTGGATCGGCGCCCTCCTCGAGCCTTATGGAATCAGGATCGCCTTCACGCAGGTCGGCATTTTCATTGCTCTCACATTTATCGGATTTCCTTTTGTCGTGCGAACCGTCCAGCCGGTCATTCTCCAGCTTTCGGCCGAGTTGGAAGAGGCGGCCGCCTGCCTCGGTGCCAATCGTTGGCAAACTTTCCGACGCGTTATTTTTCCTGCGCTTCTGCCATCCATCCTCACTGGTGTGACCTTGGCCTACGGTCGTGCCGTCGGTGAATTTGGATCCGTCGTTTTTATTGCGGGCAACATTCCCTTCGAAACGGAAATTACCCCGCTGCTGATCATCAGCAAGCTCGAGCAATACGACTACGCCGGGGCTGCGGCACTTGGTTTCGTCATGCTCTGCGCCTCTCTCGTGATCCTCCTCATCTCAAACGGCCTCCAAGCTTGGAACAACTCCCGCAACGGAACGGCTTAAAATTTTGGTAAAATGCCAGGTGCCACATCGATCAATATCAGCAGCCGCCAACCCCTCCGCGCCACGGGGGATAGCCTCGCCGTCCGAACACTTCTCATAGGTGCCACGCTGGCCTTTTTTCTCCTGTTCCTCTTTTTTCCGCTGGTGGTGGTTTTTCAAGGGGCGTTCTCGAAGGGGGGCGCTGCCTTTCTGGAGACTTTCCGTGATCCCTACACGCGCCACAGCATCCTTCTCACCCTTGTGATCGCGGCGATCAGCGTTCCGTTGAATACTGTTTTCGGCATCGCAGCGGCGTGGTGTGTGACCCGCTACCGTTTCCGTGGTCGCTCGTTCCTGATCACGCTCATTGACCTCCCGCTTTGGGTGTCCCCGGTTATTGCCGGCTTGCTGTATGTGCTCGTCTTTGGCGCGCAGGGTTGGTTCGGCCCGTGGCTTCGCGAGCATGAAATTCGTATTATTTTTGCCGTTCCCGGCATGGTCTTGGCCACGATCTTTGTCACATTTCCCTTTGTGGCCCGGGGTCTCATTCCTCTCATGCAGGCGCAGGGGATGAAGGAAGAGGAAGCCGCGCTGACTCTTGGCGCGAACAGTTGGCAGATTCTCTGGCGCATTACCTTGCCGAAAATCAAATGGGGCCTCCTCTACGGCATCATCCTCTGCAATGCCCGTGCCATGGGCGAATTCGGGGCCGTCTCGGTCGTCTCCGGTCACATTCGGGGAAAAACCAGCACCATGCCGCTCCACATCGAGATTCTTTACAACGAATACCAATTCGCCTCGGCGTTCGCCGTCGCCTCTGTCCTTGGACTCTTAGCTATTATCAGCCTCATCCTCAAAACCCGCGCCGAATGGCGCGCCGAGCAGGAGCTTCGCGCCTCCTCATCCCCAATCGCACCATGAGCATAGCCATACAAAACATCAGCAAACGATTCGGTCTTCATCCCGCCCTGCGCGAGGTTTCCCTCGACATCCGCGAAGGGGAACTCATCGCCCTCCTCGGCCCCAGCGGATCTGGAAAGACAACGCTCCTCCGTATCATTGCCGGTCTGGAATTTCCTGATGCCCACGACGGGCGCATCACTTTTAACAGTCGCGATGTAACCGATCTCTCCGCCTACCAACGCAAGGCAGGCTTTGTTTTTCAACATTACGCGCTCTTCAACCACATGAATGTTTTTGAGAACATCGCCTTTTCCTTTCGCGTTCTCGCTCGCGCCAAGCGTCCATCGGAATCCGCCATCCGAGATCGCGTCACCGAACTTCTCGCCGCCGTGCAGCTCGATGGCTACGAGAAGCGCCTGCCCACCCAGCTCTCCGGTGGACAGCGCCAACGGGTCGCCTTTGCCCGCGCTCTGGCTAACAGCCTCGAGGTGCTCCTGCTCGACGAACCCTTCGGTGCCCTCGACGCCAAAGTCCGCAAAGATCTCCGCCGCTGGCTGCGCGAATTCCACGACCGCATCGGGCTCACGACTATCTTCGTCACGCACGACCAAGACGAGGCCTTCGAAGTCGCCGATCGGATCGTTTTTATCGACAAGGGTACAGTCCAGCAAATCGGTACACCTTCCGAAGTGCGCCAAGCGCCCGTGAATGCATTTGTCTCGGAGTTCCTCGGTCTCTCGGAACCCTCAAATACGGAAGACGCCTTGAAAATCAACTAGTCTTCGAGTCATGGCCCGAGAGGGATAAAATCGGGATTCGCCTCGGCCCTTTGATCAGTATTGGCTTGCAGAGATCACTGAACTTGCTGAGGGCGTCGATTTTTTTTCAAGATGCGAAACCAGTTTGCGAGGTGTTTTTTCATGCCTTCTTGGAAGGTGAGGTAGTGGCCTTCGGGTTGGCCGCCTTTTCTGAGGGCGGCGAGGAGAGCAGGGACCGATAGTTCGTCCAAAACGAACGAGGTCCACGAAATGCCGGCGGCGGAGTCGTGGTGGGCGTCACTGGCCGCGGTCATGGAGAGGCCACGGGATTTTGCGTATTGCAGGGCTTTTTCGTTGTAGGCTTTTGCGGTTACGGCTGCGTTGAAAACTTCGAGTGCCTCGAGGTCGAGTGTGTCGAGCGTTTCGGCTCGAATACCCGCGCGCCATTTGTCGAAAGGATGGGCTGGAATGCCGACGCCGCCGGCCTTTTTGATTTCCGCTAGCACTTCGCGGGCGGGTTTGCCTTTGAGGTATGGGAGTGTGGCGCCGATGCAGAGGAGGTGTCCTTCGGCTGTGCTCACCTCCACGCCAGGTATAACGAGGAATCCCTCCGGCAGTTGGCGTCCCCGAAGGTAATCGTGTGCCTCGCAGGTGTTGTGGTCTGTGATGGCGATTCCGCTGAGGCCACGGCGCCGGGCCGCTTCGATCATTTCCTCGGGGCTATTGCAGGCATCACTGGAAAAAAATGTGTGCGTGTGGAGATCGAATCGGTGGAGCATGGATGCGTAAGGTTTCCCTTGTAGGCGGAACTTGTGTAAAGAACGAAGTCAACAATATGAGTGTGGCATTTAAGGAATGGGCCGTCGTCTGCGAGGCGATTGGCAGTGGCAGGCAAAGCATCATGCTCCGCAAGGGAGGCATTGCTGAAGGACGCGATGGGTTTGCCTTCAAGCACCGCGAGTTCTTTCTCTTTCCGACTTGGTTCCACGAGCAGTTGGAAAAAACCACTCTTCCAGCGGGAACACTGCTCCCGCTTCAACTCGAGGGCGAAATTGAAATTCGCTACGCTGTGACTTTGGAGTGGAGTCGTCTTGTCACCGATACCAGACGCCTTCCCGCGCTCAGAGAGTTCCACATTCTTCAAGATAGCGTGATTGACGAGCGTTTCCGCTATGACGAGTCGCCCGGTATTCATGTCGGCTTCGTTCGGGCATTTCGCTTGGCGTCTCCGTGCCGCCTTCCCATGCAGAAAAACTTCGGCGGCTGTCGTTCCTGGGTTGACCTGCCGGCGCTTGGGGAATTGGAGCTTGTCCCTGCACTCACCGATGAGGCGCACTCCACTCGAAGTAGCGCGCTTATGAGGCTTCTCGCGGCGGATTGATTTGGGATTTCACCTCTCCATCGTGAAAGCGAGTAGTGAGTTCTTGGCTTTGCAGAGCATCCCGTACAGAGCGAACAATGCAGCCGCTTGCATCCATGGTGATGGTGTAGCCTCGCGCCAAGGCCGAGCTGGGGCTCAGGGTGCGGAGAAGGGTGGAATGTCGCTCGAGCATGGCTTTTTCCTCACACAGGCGTGTGTTTGCGAGTCGGTCGAGGGTTTCGCGATGGAGCGCCAAGCGGTTGGCAAGGGTTGATATTTTGAAATCGGGGCGGTGGTCTGCCAAGATGCGGGAGTGGCGCTCGATCCGAAGTCGGATCTGATTTGGAGTGGATTCGGCGTTGGATACCAGATCATCTAAAAATCGGTCGAGTGTCTGTTGCTTTTCTTGAAGAAGCCGACGGGGCTCAAAAAAAAGGGCGGTTCTTTGAAAGGAGAGGAGCTGACTGCGAAGCCCACTGAGATGTGCTATAACAGGTCTTCCGAGACGCGCGGTGAAGTGCTGGAGTTTGTCGAGCAATTCACCGGAGTCAGCGGAGAGGATTTCTGCCGCTGCACTGGGAGTCGGTGCGCGGAAGTCGGCGGCGAAATCGCAAATCGAAAAATCAATCTCATGCCCGACGGCACTGACCACGGGGATAGGACTCGCGGCGACAGCTCGGGCCACGGCTTCTTCATTGAATTCCCAAAGGTCTTCCAAGCTGCCGCCGCCGCGTGTCACCACCAGGACATCAAACGGTTCAAGGCCGATGCTGGATGCATCGCCAAGCAGTCGGATGGCCTCGGCAATCTCGGCGGCTGCGCCTTTTCCCTGAACACGCACAGGAAAGATGACGACTTCGATGCCTTTCTGGCGGCGGTGCAGGACATTGAGGAAATCCTGAATGGCTGCGCCAGTGGGCGAAGTGACCACGCCAATGCGGTGGGGGAATTTTGGAAGCGGTCGTTTTTTTTCGGGATTAAAGAGCCCCTCTTCGTTCAAGCGGCGTTTGAGTTCCTCAAATTTCGCCTGAAGCGCGCCGACGCCTCGCTCTTGGATTCTGCTGACGATGATCTGGTAATTGCCGCGTGGCTCGTAAACGGTGAGCGCGCCTTGGATTTGAACTTGCACGCCGTCGGCGAAGTTCATGCCGCGGAGCTGCGCGGTTTGCCCCGCAAAAAGAACGCAGGCGATTTGGGAGCCTGAGTCCTTCAGCGTGAAGTAGGCGTGGCCTGAACTCTGGCGACGGAGATTCGAGATTTCGCCTTCGACCCAAACCTCACCTATGCCGTCCTCGAGGAGGCCGCGAACTTTGCGCGTGAGCGCTGTGACGCTGAGAATGGTCGGCTCGGCTGGCTTCGGGGCTGGCTTGGGTTTGGAAGTGGTTCCTTTCAGGTCGAAGTCGAGTTGCATGGCGAGGGGTTGAGTGAAGAGGCGATGCGCTCGGCAAGGGCGAGACTGATGCCGGGTACGACGGTGAGCTCTGTGACCGGGAGGGACTTGATGCGCTCTACGGATCCGAATTTTTCAAGAAGTAGCCGCTTGCGGTTTGCGCTCACACCAGGAATGGAATCAAGCTGGCTTTCCCGGACACGCTTTTTGAGCAGCAGACTGTGATAACCATTGGCTGTGCGGTGTGCCTCGTCGCGGATCCGCTGCAGGAGCCGCAAGGCGCCACTATCTTGGGGAAGGCGCATGGGCAGCGGGCGGCCGGGGCGGTGGATTTCCTCGAATTCCTTTGCCAGGCCGATAATCGGCACATTTTGGAGGCTGAGGCGCCTGAGTTCGCCGCAGGCGCTGGAGAGTTGGCCGCGCCCGCCATCGACAATAATGAGGTCGGGGATGGCAGTGGCATTTGCGTTTTCGGACTCGCGCAGGATGCGTCCGTAGCGGCGGCGCACAACCTCGGCCATGCTGGCGAAGTCGTCCTGTCTGGTGAGGCCTTTGATCCGATAGGTGCGGTAGCCAGCGCGGTCGGGCACGCCGTCGCGGAAGCGCACCATGGAAGCCACAATATGTGTTGAGGAGATGTTGGATATGTCGAAGCACTCCATGACTCGGGGAGGGGAGGGAAGGGCAAGCGCGGCTTGGAGTGCGGTGACATCTGCTTCAGGATTGATGGTCGTGGGAAGGGATTTTCGAGTGAAGCGCTTGGTTGGACGAGTAGTGGTTTTGAGGTCCTCGAGAAGGTTGCGAAGTTGGGCGGCTTTTTCAAAATCCATCTTCTCGGCGGCGGCCTTCATTTCGGATTCGACCTGGTCGAGCATTTCGCGGCCTTGGCCCTCGAGGAACTCGCAGGCGGATTCCACGCGGCCGAGGTAATCCTCGCGGGAGATCTTTCCGATGCAGGGAGCGCTGCAGTTTTTGATGATATGGTTGAGGCAGTGTTTGTATTCCACCTCGCCTGGTTCAAGTGGACGGCAGGAGCGGATGCCGAACCGCTTGCGCATGGCTTCGAGAGTGCTGCGAAGGGCGCCTGCATTGGCGAAAGGACCGAAATATCGGGCGCCGTCCTCCTTGCGCATACGGGTGAGGGCAAAGCGGGGCATGGGCTCTGCAAGGTGGACTCGAACGAGGAGGAAGCGTTTGTCGTCGCGGAAGCTGATGTTGTATTTGGGACGGAATTCTTTGATCAGGCGTCCCTCGAACAGCACGGCTTCGGCATCACTGCGGACGATGTGGTATTCGAGGCTCCACACGCTGTCGATGAGGGCGCGTGTTTTCAGGTCGGCAGAGAACTTACGCGATGGCATAAAATAGCTGCCTACGCGTTTGCGGAGGTCCTTCGCTTTGCCGACATAGATGACGTGATCCAAGCGGTCACGCATCACATAGACGCCGGGTTTGTGTGGCATGTCGCGGAGGATTTTTTGGAAATCGGCACGCGGCTTCTGGTTGCTCATGATGAAAAGATGGGGCTTCGGGGGTAACGATGCAAGAGAGCTACAGGCAGACGTTCAGATATTCGAGCACCTTGGCGAAGGGAACTGCTTCCAACGTGCCGAAGGCATCGTGCCGCGTCAGGCGGTCGCGTGTCACAGCGGGACTCGAGATGCCGCAGAGGAAGCGTGCGAGTTGGCGCTTTGCGCGCAAGGCGGCATGGCCTTCGGCGCGCAGGTTGGTGATGACCTCGACATCGGCTTGGCTTATGTCGGCATCAGCTCCTTTTGGCAGAGGCGACGCTTTTTCGCCTCGGCATCGGCCGCAGTGCCCGCAGTCGGAATCTGTTTTTTCACCAAAGTAGTTGAGGAGTCGTCGGACGGAGCACCCAGGGGCGGAGGCAAACTGGACAATTCCATCAAGGCGGCCCAAGTCCTGTTTTTCTCGGGAGGTGAAAAGGCCATGCAGCCAAGTTGCGATCTCGTGAGGATTTCGCTCCTTGGCTCTGGGAAGAAGGCGGAATCTGTGACGCAGGCCGGAAGGCTTGATCTCGATATCACCCGCCTCCTCAAGATAGCTCAGGGCTTTGAGAATGCGTTCGCGGGATTCTCCGATTTTTTCAGCGGTGGCATCCGGTTCGATGGTGAGGAGTCGCGTGCCGCGTTTTCCTGAGGCGAAGAGGCTCTGCAAGAATTTCTGCCTCTCGGGCTTGTGTCCCGCGATGACGCGATCCTCCGGGTGTCGAAAGGCGATTTGCAGGGTCGCGTAAAAGAGTCCGGCTGGTTCGAGGACTTTGTCTTTTTCGAGGTAGGTGATGACGGTTTCCAGAACGAGCGGGCGGATGTCCGTGGTTCGAGAAATATCGTAGCGGCTGATATCGAATTCGTCGCCTTGGCGGAGAAGGTGGTCCACGAGATGGCGCAGGGCCTGTTCCTCGGGCGTGTCGCCGAGGATGAAGTTTTGGAGAACGGTGAGATCGTCCGCGCACGCGAGCATTTCGCAGTGTGATGGCTGGCCGTCGCGACCGGCGCGTCCGATTTCCTGTTGGTAGTTTTCGAGCGTCTTGGGGAGGTTAAAATGGAAGACCGAGCGGATATCTGCTTTGTTGATGCCCATACCGAAGGCAATTGTCGCCACGATGACATCACAGCGGCCCTGCATGAAATCTTCTTGGGCCGTTGCGCGGACATCGTTTGCGAGGCCGGCGTGGTAGGCTTTTGCCCGGATGCCCGCCCGCTGGAGGCTCCCTGCCACGCTCTCCGCCGTATGCTGGAGGGTGACATAGACTATCGCGGGAAATGGCTTTTTGATTTTGAGGCTATCGATCAAGAAATCCAAGCGCCGTTCTGCGGAAACGGGTGAGATATGCAGGGCGAGGTTTGGGCGGTGGAAGGAAGTTTGGACATGGTCTTTCTTGCCAATGCGGAACGCTTCGCGGATTTCCTTCGAGACAGCAGGCGTTGCTGTGGCAGTGAGAGCCAGAACGCGCGGGATGCGGAACTTTTTGGCGAGAGCGGCCAGACGAAGATACTCTGGGCGGAAATTGTGTCCCCACTCCGAAATACAATGGGCCTCGTCGATGGCCAGCATACTGATGTTTGCGCGCTTGATCTTGGCAATGAAGGTCTCGCTCACAAAGCGCTCCGGAGCGACATACAGGAGTTTGAGTTTTCCAGATGAGAGCCCTTCGTAAATGGAAGTCGTCTCCGATGGAGTGAGCGTGGAATCGAGGCGTGCTGCGGCTATACCGCGATTTTGCAGCACATCGACTTGATCCTTCATCAGAGCAATCAGTGGCGAGACAACCAAGGTGACGCCCTCCATGAGGATCGCGGGGAGTTGATAGCACAGGGATTTTCCTCCCCCGGTAGGGAAGACTGCCAATGCGGAGCGGCCGTCTAGGAGTGTCTCGATCACTTGGCGCTGACCCTCACGGAAATTCGAATGGCCAAAATGCTTCAGCAGGTCTGCTTCCAATCCGGTGTGGTGTGGTTCCATTCTCCAGCCCAATAGAGCGTAGTCTCCACGGCTTCGCAATGTCGCGAAATCTGTTCAGCAAAAGCTTGGCGTGTGGGTGGAAAAGCCGTCATTGTGGATGAACGTCCCATGCAGCAATATCACCGTCTCCTCCGCCTCGTTCTTGATGAGGGCCGATTTAAAGCCGACCGCACCGGTACTGGTACTTTTTCTGTGTTTGGCGCTCAGGAGCGCTTTGATCTGCGCGAGGGATTCCCGCTTCTGACGACGAAAAAACTGCACCTGCGCTCGATCATTCACGAGCTCCTCTGGTTCTTGAAGGGCGATACCAATACCGCCTACTTGCGCGAGCATAACGTCACGATCTGGGATGAATGGGCCGATGAAAATGGCGATCTCGGACGAGTCTATGGCGCCCAATGGCGAGACTGGCGAGGCGCGGATGGTAGTGTCGTCGATCAGATAGCCCGCGTCGTTCAGGACATCCAAAAAAACCCCGACAGCCGACGTCTGGTGGTTTCGGCCTGGAACCCCGCAGAGCTTCATCTTATGGCTCTCGCTCCCTGCCACGCGCTTTTTCAATTCTACGTGCAGGAGGGTGAACTCAGCTGCCAACTCTACCAACGCAGTGCGGACCTCTTCCTCGGTGTGCCATTCAATATCGCCTCTTACGCCCTTCTCACTCTGATGGTCGCACAGGTTTGCGATCTCAAGCCTGGTACTTTTGTCCACACTTTTGGCGATCTTCATCTTTATGCCAACCATCTCGAGCAGGCTCGCCTGCAACTCACTCGCGAGTGCCGCCCTCTGCCGCGCATGCTCATCAACTCCGAGCGCAAGCATCTCGAAGATTTTATTTTTGAGGACTTCACTCTTGAAGGTTATGATCCCCACCCGGCGATTAAGGCGCCGATATCCATCTGATTCATGATCGCCATCGCCGCCATGTCCCGCAACAGAGTCATCGGAGCTGATGGCAAAATCCCGTGGCACATCTCGGAGGATCTCAAGTTTTTTAAACGCACCACGCTTGGCCATATCATCGTGATGGGGCGAAAAACCTACGACTCGCTTGGGAAGCCACTTCCCGGTCGTGAGAACTGGGTGCTCTCGCGCGGTGCGCAGATTGAGGGGGTCACCATGCTGCGCAGCCTTGATGCTATTCAAGAACCCTCTGACGCTCGGAAACTCTACATCATCGGCGGAGCCGAACTTTATACCGCCTTGCTACCAGCCTGCGCCGAGATTCTCCTCACTCATGTGGATCATGAGGTCGAGGGGGACACGTTTTTCCCGGATTTCGAAAACGACTTTGATGGGGGCGAAATCGTGCAGTCTGGTGAGGGCTACCAGATTCGCCGGCATCTCAGGAAGTAACGAGCTTCCCTTGGTGAAGGTTTCTACAAACCTTCGAAGTGGGCGATGTGTCGGAAGAGATCGTATCGGGAATCGATCTGAGCGCTATCCACTGTTTTCAGACGTTCCAGGCTGAACGCTTCCACATTATAGCTGGCGAGAACGCTTCCGTAGACGACTGCTTTTTTCAGGTGCTCGAAGGTCACATCTCCCTCTTTGACCGTCGAGGCGAGGTAGCCAGCGAGACCTCCTGCAAAGGAATCTCCCGCTCCCGTGGGGTCGTGGATGTCCTCGAGCGGATACGCCGGACAGCTGAAGTACTTCGCCTCAGGGCCGAAAAGAAGGCAACCGTGTTCGCCTTTCTTGATCGCAACAAATTCAGGGCCCATGGCGCGGATTTTTTTACCGGCTTTGATCAGGCTGGTCTCACCGGTAAACTGGCGAGCTTCGCTGTCATTAAGAATGAGCATGTCGACGCGGGCGACGAGTTTTTCTAAGGATTCTTTTGCGATGTTGATCCAGAGGTCCATCGTATCAGCAATGACGAAACGCGGTTGGCTGACTTGGTTTAGGACGTGGTGCTGAAGATCGGGGGCGATGTTTGCCAGCAGGACAATGGGAGTCGCGTGGTAGCCGTCAGGTAGGGTGGGGGTGAAATGTTCAAACACGTTGAGCGCAACGGAACGCGTTTCACGTACGTTCATGTCCCACATGTATTCTCCCGACCAGCGGAAGGTCTCACCTGGCACAACTTGGAGGCCACCAAGGTCAATCCCACGACGCCGGAAGAGTTCGATGTGCTCTTGCGGAAAATCTTCCCCAACAATCCCGACGAGATTTACAGGGCTGAAATTTGATGCCGAGACGGCCCCATACGAAGCCGAGCCACCCAGCAGGTTTTTGTGCTCGGCGAGTTGAGTTTTGATGTCATCTAACGCGATTGATCCTACAATAAGAACTGGCATAGTTTTGATAGATTGCTGGCTTAAAGGCTCCTCTGCGAGAAAAATAGCTGCGTCTCAGGAGTGTTTCAGGCGCTCCATGCTTCCTGAGGTTATAAAATTGCTAGGTGGCTTGGATTATTTTTCAACTGCCGCTTTGACGATTTCTGAGAAAGCGAGCGGTTCTAGACTTGCCCCTCCGACCAAGGCGCCATCGATATCGGGCTGGCTGAGGAGCGTTGCCGCATTGGCTGGCTTGACGCTGCCGCCATATTGAATTCGTACTTTGGCAGCTGTGGCGGCATCCGTGAGTTCAGCGAGGACAGCACGGACATGGGCATGGGCATCCTGCGCTTGTTCCGGAGTTGCATTGCGACCCGTTCCTATCGCCCAAACGGGCTCGTAAGCGATTACGATATCGTTCATTTGTGCAGGCGTGATTCCCGCAAGGCTTCCTCGCAGTTGGGTTTCAAGAACGTCTTTTTCGCGTCCGGCGTCTCGTTCTTCCAGCGTCTCTCCAACGCAGAGAATTGGGCGAAGGCCACTTGGAAGAGCAACCAGGACTTTTTTATTAATAAGGGCGTCTGTCTCTCCAAAAATCTGGCGGCGTTCGCTGTGACCGAGAATGACGTAGCGCACAAAGAGTTCACGCAACATCGCAGGGCTAATTTCTCCGGTAAATGCACCAGACATCTCGAAATACATATTTTGCGCCCCGAGGCGGATTTTTTGCGATCCTCCCAAGATTTCAGAGAGCTTTGCGATCGCAGTGAAGGGGGGAGCAATGACGATTTCGACTCCATTGACCTCGTCAACGTGGCTTCGAAAATTTTCAAGATAGCTGACCGTTTCAGCAACGGTCATGTTCATCTTCCAGTTAGCAGCGATAATTTTTTTGCGCATTTTTAAAATTCAGCCTCTCTTCCTAGCTCCCTGTTCCCGATTCGGCAATACGGATCGACCTTTGGAAAAATTTTAAAAACGGAATTTCATTTTGTTAGGCGCCTGTTATAGTTGTCACAGTCAAATGCCTCCCTCCCTTCTCTCTCCAGTCACTTGCGTTACAGGCACGGTTGTCCTTTCGCCACTCACGCCGCTGTGCGCCTCCAAGTTTTCAGAAGGTTTCTTCACGCTCGAAATTCAAGATTTCCCATTTCGAATTGGGCGTGATGAGGGCAACGGGCACAACTATCGAACCTCAGGCACGCAAAACAATTTGAGCGTTCAGGACAATGAACCATTCCAAGTTTCACGAAAGCACTGCTTCATTGAGAAGGAAGGTGATTTGTTTTACGTGAGAGACAATGGAAGTTCCTTGGGGACGATCGTGAATGGCGTTCCCATTGGAGTGAGGCAGATCTCCTTAAGTGAGGCCCTTAAGCCTGGAGAAAACACTCTTATGCTTGGGACAGCACGCAGCTCCTTCAAGTTCCTGATCGAAATTCTTTGACCAAAAATTAGCCTGTGATGTCGCGGATCAGGCTCGGGCCATTGTAAACAAACCCTGTGTAGAGTTGAACCAGACTTGCCCCAGCTGCCAGTTTTTCCTGAGCATCATGACCGCTTAGAATGCCGCCGGATGCGATGATTGGAAGATTCGTTGAGGCCCGCAGGATGCGCAGGACTTCCGTGGAGCGTTGGCGGAGAGGTTTCCCGCTGAGACCGCCCTGTTGGTCAGATTCTTTCGGCACGGAACCGTGATCCAAGGTTGTATTGGTGGCGATGAGGCCTGCGAGGCTCTCTTCCTCGGCCAGCGCGGCGATTTCTCGCAGGGCTTCATCTGGGAGGTCGGGAGCAATTTTTACGAGAAGCGGCTTGACGTTATTGATGCGTTTGAGCGCGCGAATGATTTCCCGAAGAGACTCGATATCCTGCAAGGCGCGCAGGTTTGGAGTGTTGGGTGAGCTCACATTGATCACAAAGTAATCTCCAAAAGGAAGGAGCAGCTTGTAGCTTGTCGCGTAGTCCGACGCAGCTTGTTCATTTGGGGTGATCTTCGATTTGCCGATGTTGATACCTACTGGAACGCGAGGCCATTTGCCGCTTGACTTATCGCGTGCGAGTCGCTCTGCCACGGCGCTTGCTCCGGCATTGTTGAAGCCCATTCGATTGATCAATGCCTCCTGCGAGGGATACCTGAAGCAACGCGGCTTTGGGTTTCCTGGTTGGGCGAGTGCGGTGATCGTGCCGACTTCAACGAATCCAAATCCCAGTGCCTCCCACGCGCGAAGGGCGCTGGCATTCTTATCCATTCCGGCAGCGAGACCCACAGGGTTGGGAAAAGTGAGGCCAAATAGCTTTGTGGGTTTCTGTGGAGTGGTTCCAAATGCCAAACGCAGGAGGGGGCATGGCGTTAATCGCAAGCCAAGAATAGCTAGGTTGTGAGCGGCCTCGGCGGGCAGCATAAAAAACAGGGGTCTCAGAAGCTGGAGATACAAATTCACGTGAACTCAAGACTAACCGCGTGATGGTTCAGCCAAAAGAAAAATGCCGCGGCTTGGCTTGCTCAGAGGGCATCCGCAAGATTTCCCTCGCCGGTTTTGATTTCGAGCGGTCGGTAGATAACAATGCCAAAGTGTTCGTCGGAACGTTTCAGGTAGTCAGAAATCCGACTGTCGAGGATGACCTTGCGGCCCTTGTCGCGTCTCGATGTGGCGTGCATGAAGTGTGTGCCATCCGCTTTGCGCACAGCGATGCCCACGTGTGAGGTGTAGGAGGAACTGTCTGAACAAGTGATCGCGACAATGTCTCCAGTTTGGATGTATTTTTCAATCGAGGCGACTCGGCTTTTCGGAATATGATAGACTGGCAGTGCGGAGACTCTCTCCTGAATTCGCGCCATTTCTGGAAGGAGTGCCGGGTTGTTTTTAAGGTATCGGTAGCTTTTCCATGAGCTTGTCATTTCATGGATTTCGCGCTGAAGCGGCTCTCCGCCTAGATCGCGGGTTGGATTCACCGAAAGGCCTCGGGCTCCGTTGTTGGCAAAGACCTCTTCCAGAAAGTGCATCCTCGAAAGAAATCCTCCATCGCAGCGGCCATTGCGATAGCGTTCAAGCTCCACAAGTGCCAAAAGATCCTCTGGTTTGTAGTTGTTTTCTTTCAGGTGTAGCATCCGCGCAAATGCCAGCGAGACTTCATAAAATGTCCAGCAATCAAGGCCGCGAAAATTGACCGATGGCGATTCGATTTGGTCATGAATTTCGAGCGTGTAGTTCACATAGGGCGTTCCGAGCAATGCCCTGCCGACCCTTGCCGTTCGCTCTCCAAGGGGGAGCGATGCCCAGCGTTCACGCTGCGCCTGGTTGACAAGTTGGGAAAACTTTTCTCCGCCCTTGAAAACAACCTCCATTGGTAGGCGTTGTTCGAAAGTGGGAGTTGGTGAGGCCTTGACTGAAACGCAAACGGCAAGAAAAACCACTAGGCAGAGAAACTTCATGCACTCCAGACTCCGCAGGAAAAAGATTCTGTCAACCGGAGCTTGTGGATTCTTATGCGAATGGATGGGAAGCCCCCCTCTTATCACCAGACTGTGAATGGCTTTTAAGTCGAATCCTTCTTATCATAAAAAATACCTACTAACATAGACTGCGACTGGAGATTTGGAAAATCTTGGCTTATTTAGATCATTGGGCTTATGACTCTGCAATAGCTGCCATAAAATTTTGATTCAAATGGATTCCCGTGAAAAAATAGCGAAGCACAAAATACTGCCCCCGCAGAAATCCAAAGTTTTTGGAACCAACGCTAACAAATCAGAGGAGTCTTCGATTTGGGTTCCCTCATCTTTTGAAATCAAAAAAAGGGAATCCCAATCGGGCCACGGGCATTCGTACAAGTCCCACAAGTCATCATTCACCCCTAGAAATTCACCGGCTGAAGATTTGGTTCAGCCATCTGAGACACTTGAGGAGCCGAATCCCTCTAGACTTGATATACATGGGCGACATTTCCTGCCCGAAAAGACCTCTAAAAGAAAGCGCCTTCCTTTTACTATCCTCACGACTGCAGGAATATTGATTGTTATTGCTGTTGCCTCTTGGATATCTTACCAGCAAGGGGTTACGTATACCATCAATCGTCTCGCCGAGTTGCAAAAGGAAATGCCCACCCCGATCCCAGAAGAGTTAGAAAAAAATATAAACGCGGCTTTAAAATCTTATGCTTATGGAAATGCCACTGAAGCCACAACCGAGTTGGAGACACTCTACAAAAGAAACCAAACCATACCTTCGACTTCTTTTTTATTGGCTCTCACAGCGTTGCAGTGCGGCAATCTGAAATTAGCACAACAAATGGTTGATGAATCTCTTTCAAAAGCTGAAAAAGTTTCGGATTCATTGGCCCTTAAAGCGGCGATAGAAATGGAATTCGGTGGGCGAGGGGGGATGGGAGACCCAAAAGTGCGGGCAGAAAGCTTGCTCCGATCAGCCATGGCGGCCGATATCTCCAACCCCCGCCCATACATCGAACTCGGGTCCCTTCTTCGATTTCAGGGCAGGAACGACGAGGCTCGCAAATTGTTTGAAGGAGCCAAAGTGCGGCTCAACCCAGTGGAAGGGCACCCCTTGGTCAACACTTCCTTGGCTCTCCTCGATCTCCAACAGATGTCAAATTCCCAACTTCCCACCGATTTGAATCCTGATAAAGACACCGTTTCCTTAATTTCCGCTGCCTACGTCGCTATGCGGAAAAACGATATTCCTGCCCTCAAGGCCCTTCTTGCTAAGGCTAGGGACAGACTCTCTACTCCTCTCTACGAGTATATCATAAATGACCCATCCATAAAGGTTTTTATAAGAAATCCAGAGCTTGCTAAGTGCTTTTAGAAAAATTTTGGGAATTGAGGGCCATGCCATCGCGACGCCTAGCTAATTTTTAAATGGGGGGGCAAATCCTCTTCGACTATACAAAAATGTTAAAAATGTAACAATTTTCTTCTTTTCTTCATCTGCACACTTGTTGTTGATAAGTTTCACGTCAATGGACACCGACGCTAATAAAATTCTGCAAAAAAACTCAAATCAGTTCATTTCAGCCGTTTTTAATGGAAAATCTGTTCTTCACACAAAAGAAAAAATTCAAGGAAATTCAGCGTCAAAAAAAAGGGTGAAAGGGCAGTCGAAGTTTACTTTTAATAACAACTCTGCTCAGCAACCTATCCAGGTTATTATCAACCTCGGCGATCAGCTTGCGAATAAACAGAACGAGGTGAATGATGAAAAACCACGTATTCATCCTGCCTCAATTGCTCCTGTCCGAATTGACCAAAATCACCAAGCCGTCTCAATACGATCTGCTCCTCTGCGTACACGCCCTGATGACTGCTCCAGCAGCAATATTGTTTCTGACCTCACTAAAACCCCAGAAGGGCTTCTGACAACAGCCGCCTCGCTTGAGAAAGATGAAATCGAGACAGATTCCAAACCTTGGAGGCTGGGTTGGCGGACAGCAACGCTCAGCACTGCCGCTCTCCTAGCATTTTTGCTTGCGGGATTTCTTCTTGGAAGAATGGGGCAATCTTCAGCTCCCGATTCTCAAGGCGCTTCATTTGCCAAGCCTAGCCCAGATCTTCTCGAGCAACTCGACAAGGCGCTTAAACTAGTTCAATCCGGACAAGCCTCGGAGGCACTTGGCAAGATTAACAAACTCAGTGAATCAAACCCGAACGTTCCTTCGTTGGAATATCTCGCAGCATTGGCTGCTATCCAGAGCGGTGATATGAAGACTGCCCAAGATAAAGCGTCTCTCTCCATCCAAAAAAATCAAAAAGTTTCTGATTCTTTGGTGCTCCTTTCCATGGCAGAGACGTCTCCCCGTGGTAATGGAGGTTCTTCCCTTCGGGATGCAAAGATCGTGCGAGAATCCTTGCTTTGGCAGGCTGTCGAATCGGATTTAGCAAATCCTTCCCCTATGGTAGAGCTTGCTTCCTTCTTGCGAGGTCAAAACAGGAACGACGAGGCCTTGCAACTCCTCACCTCCGCAAGTGCGCGCCTCCACCCGATCGATCCTCACGTCGTGGTGGAGACTTCTATCCAACTCATGAAGCTCGAGCAAATTTCCGATTCTGAGCTTCCTGCTTCAACGCAAGGGGGCTCAATCCCAGAGGCATTCGCGTCTGTTTACATTTCGCTTCGAAAGAAGGATTACAACCAAGCCGAGATCGCCCTTGAAAAATGCCGTCAACAGGCTTCCCCCGACTTGTTCGCTTATCTCTTAAACGACCCAGTCTTTAAGCCTTTTCAAAGCGAAGGGCTCATGAGTCGAGCTCTCTCATTATTATAGCCTCGAGCAATTCAAGGGGGGGTAATTCTGCTCCTGAAAAAAAATAATAAAAAAGCCTTGCGTCGAACGTGCGCCATGGTACTGTAATTAAGTTCTGGGGGGAACAGAAGCCCGTTGCGACACTCGTTGCGACGGGCTTCAACTTTTTTATGGGCGAATTTCAAACTGCCCGAGGGTTGCATACCTTTCCTTCCTGACCTATGAAAGTAACGACATGGCTAAAGACGATTGTATTGTAAGTAATGGAGTGGTGGTGGATGTGCTTCCTGGAACATTGTTTCGGGTTAAGTTAGCCAACGACCATATCCTTCTCTGCCACATTTCCGGCAAAATGCGGAAGCACTTTATCCGCATCGTCCCCGGCGATAAGGTCACAGTGGAAATCTCTCCCTACGACCTCACCAAAGGCCGCATCACATTTCGCGAATCCGGCTCGCCGCCTCCGCATCGCTGAGGGGGTAAGAACTTAGGGGAATTTCTCTTCCCAAACTATGATTGCAGGAATCGATCTCGGAACCACTCACTCCCTCGTCGGCATCATGGACAGCGGCTTTCCTGTTCTCATCCCCGATGCCGATGGACGCCGTCTCACGCCCTCCGCCGTTTGGTTTCCCGAGTGTGGGGAGCCTGTGGTCGGTTGGCCAGCATTGGAAAAAAAAGCCACGCATCCTTCGCGGGTTGTGACTTCCGTGAAACGACTCATCGGCCGCCGGGTCGCCGAGGCGGCAGTTTCATCTTCGGGTTGCGCGGTAGAAGCGGGCGCGGATGGGGGAGTCCGAATTCTAGTGGGTTCCGTTTCTCTAAGTCCTGAGGAAATTTCCGCACTCATCCTATCCAAGCTCAAAGCTGACCTCGAAATGTCGTGTGGAGTTTCCGTGGATCGCGCAGTCATTACGGTTCCAGCTTATTTTAACGATGCCCAGCGATCCGCCACCAAGAGGGCAGGGGAGTTGGCGGGCTTTACCGTCGAGCGGATTCTCAGCGAGCCGACGGCTGCGGCATTGGCCTATGGACTCGACCGGCTTGGCGAGCGGGCCAAAGTCGCCGTTTACGATCTCGGTGGCGGTACTTTCGACATTTCTGTGCTCGAACTCAATTGTGGCGTCTTTGAGGTGCTTTCCACAAATGGCGACACCAGTCTTGGGGGCGACGACTTGGATGCCGCTCTGGCAAAAGCTTGGAGTGTCTCGCACTTCGATGCCGAAAAAATCAAACGCGCCCTTACCAATTCCGACAGCGTTGAGTTCGATCATCGTACCTATCTTCGCTCCGATCTGGACGCCGCTTGCTTGCCGATCATTGAAAAAACCCGGCGGCATTGTCTGCGCTCCCTCTCGGATGCGCACCTCGAGACCTCTGCGCTGGATGCCGTTGTTCTTGTAGGCGGTGCGACACGCATGCCGGTCGTTCGAAGATTCGTTGCAGAAATCTTCGGCCGCGAACCCGATGTGAGTCAGCATCCCGACGAAGCCGTGGCCCTTGGAGCCACAATCCAAGCTGGGATTCTCGAGGGCGGACTTCAACAGCTCACGCTACTAGATGTCACTCCGCTCTCCCTCGGCATCGAGACTTTTGGCGGGCTTATGAATGTCATCATTCCTCGCAATACAACGATTCCCTGCAAGGCGGGCGAGATGTTTACAAACGCTGTGGCGAATCAATCCGCCATGAGTATCACTGTCCTCCAAGGTGAGCGTGAAATGGCGCGTGACAACTGGCCGCTCGGACGCATGGATGTTCCTTTCCCGCCCTCAGCGAAGGGCCAGGCCCGCGTCGGGGTGCAGTTCGAGCTTGATGCAAATGGTATCCTTCATGTCCTCGCGCGCGACACCAGCACCGGCCTCGACACCGTCATCAACATCCAAAGCGCGGTGGAAGTTTCCGATGAAGCCGTTGAAAAAATGCTCGGCGACTCGCTGGAATACGCCTTCGAGGATATGGACGAACGCATTTTTATCGAGGCCAAACTCAAAGCCGACGAAATGCTTCCAGCGGTGGACTCCGCACTCGAAGCACTCGGAGACGAAGTCCCCGCCGAAATCCGCGCTGGCATCTCAGGCCTCGTCCAAAAAATCCGCGCCGCACTCGAAGCCCGTTCCACCTCCGATCTCAAAACTCTCCTCCGCGAACTCGACACCATCACTGAGCCACTCGCCACCGCCCTCCTCGAGAAAACCCTCGCCTAAGCCCCCCTCAAAAAACCTGCTTAGCAGCTGGACAGAATGGAAAAATTTCTTGCTGTGCTCTACATGTATTCCGTGGCCAATTGGATTTCATAAACACCACCGAACCGCTCCACACCGATCATGAAAATCATTCGTTACGCCGATCAACAAAATGCCATCCATTACGCCATACAGCACGCTGATGGTCGCGCCGAGCGTCTCGAGGGTTGTATCTACGAAAATCCCAAGCCTTCCGGCGAGTCGGCGGATGTCGCCAAACTGCTCGCTCCCGTCGAGCCCAAGACGATTTTTTGCATCGGCCTGAATTACCGACGCCACGCCGAGGAGACAGGCGCCAAGATTCCCGAACGCCCCATTCTTTTTATGAAGTCTCCAGCCGCGCTGCAGCATCCGGGCGATCCGATCGAGATTCCCACGCATCTGGCAAGCAGTGAGGTGGACTATGAATGCGAACTCGCAATCGTCATCGGAAAAAAATGCAAAAATGCCACCCGTGCCAACGCCCTCAATCATGTGCTGGGCTACACTTGCGCGAATGATGTCTCCGCCCGCGATTGGCAAATCAAATGGGGAGGCAGTCAATGGTGTCGTGGAAAAACTTTCGATACCTTTGCTCCACTCGGCCCCTGTCTGGTTACCCCCGATGAGATTCCCGATCCCCACACTCTCGGCATTCGCACTCTGCTCAATGGCGAGGTAGTGCAGGACTGGAATACCAACGACATGATTTTCGATGTCCCTGCCATCATCGAATTTCTCAGCGGCAGCACGACGCTTCTCCCAGGCTCCGTCATCCTCACTGGCACCCCGCATGGAGTGGGTATGGCCTCGACTCCGCCCCGCTGGCTCAAGCCTGGCGACAGCGTGAGCATCGAAATCGACGGCATCGGCAAGCTCACCAATCCCGTCATCCAAGAGCCTCTCTGAAACCGCTAACAAAAAAATTAAAAAATCTGCTTGCATTCAGAAATCACCGCCATAATTTGATAACTCAAATCGCGGGGTGGAGCAGCCCGGTAGCTCGTCAGGCTCATAACCTGAAGGTCAGAGGTTCAAATCCTCTCCCCGCAACCAATTTCTTATCAATGTTTTATAAGAAATTTTCCGCCCGAAAAATTCTCTCAAAATCGGGCTCCGTGACAAATCTGTGACAACCCTACTTATCTTCATGGGGTTGAGTAGTTTGTAGTAAGGTTGGCAAATTTGCGCCTTCCATGCACTCGCCTCAGTGATGGATATTTGGGAGTCCCGGCTGGCACATTTCCTGTATGCCAACAGCTGCACAGCCTCTCATTGACACGCTCTCCGGGGATATGCCCGATCTCCTCCGACCAATCAAAGTCCAAAAACGCTGCGCCAGTGCCGGTCCCATCCTTCAGGTTAAATCAGGTTCCGTCACGGTGCCGGTTTACCGCTGTGGGGACGGACGCTTGCCCCGATTCTTCATCGCCTACTACAGAAATGGACAACGCGTGCGGCAGAGTTTTTCGACAATCGACGAAGCGAAGCGGGAGGCTCAGGTGGCGGCGCGACAAATCGCAGCTGGGTTGGCAAAAGCCACAGGGCTGAGCATCGCCGAGCGGGAAGCCTACGATGCGGCAAAGGCAATCCTTGAAGCGGCAGGGATTCCGCTGCTTTCAGCAGTCGAGGAATACGCTCAATGCCGAAAAATTCTTGAAGGAAAATCTCTCCTTGCTGCAGTGAGCGACTATGCGCAGCGCAACAAGGGAGTCCGCACAGGGGCGAAGTTGCCAGACCTCATCGAAGAATTTCTCGCAGCCAAAAAGCAGGATGGGGCGAGTGACCGTTATCTTTACCAACTCAAAAGCGACGTGAAGCGTTTTGCTGAGGCATTCCCTCTGCCGATTCTTCACATCAAGAGCCATCATATTGATGAGTGGCTTCGTAAACTCGGCGGTGCTCCTCGAACGCGAAACACAGTGCACACGAGTATCCGGACCTTTTTCTCTTGGGCAAAAGCCCGATCCTATCTGCCCAAGAACGAAGCTACGGAAGCCGAAGCGGTCTCAAAGGTGAAAGTGGGAGACACGGAAACTGGCATCTTTACTGCCGCTCAAATCAAGAGCCTGCTGGCAATCGCAACACCGGAAATGATTCCCTTCATTGCCATAGGAGCCTTTGCAGGCCTGCGTGCGGCAGAAATTGCCAGGCTCGACTGGAGCGCCGTGGACTTGAAACGCAAG
>Ga0214921_10002334_pt1 | contig 31081 bp, 25 predicted proteins | sample LL1505_MetaG_FD_177992 | JGI IMG/M metagenome (GOLD analysis project Ga0214921, IMG submission 177992) | Freshwater microbial communities from Lake Lanier, Atlanta, Georgia, United States - LL-1505 | ecosystem: Environmental > Aquatic > Freshwater > Lake | place: USA: Georgia | collected... | reverse complement strand
ACGTGGGTGGCGATACTCATTGCGGACGTTGCGGAACTTGTGTGGAGCGTAAGGAGGCCTTCAAGTTGGCTGGTGTACCTGACTTGACCGTCTATCAAAGTTAATGTCCTTAATTAGGCAGACTGATAGACTCCGAAGCACTCTGATTTAATTTGAAATTAAACACAATTTGGTTGGAATTGCTTAGTGTTTGCAAAAGTAAAACATTTTATTGTTTGGGGCGTATTGGCTGCGTGGTTGGCGTCGTCTGGTTTGACTTTAGATTTATTACAAGTGGTCGCTTGGGTTAATATGTCGCGTATAAATGCGACAACGCTTTCAACCACACAGGCTATTAACAAGACTTTGAAAGATAAACCCTGTTCACTTTGTAAGGTGGTGCAAAAGGCTAGAAGTGCCTCCGAGCAGGTTCCACTAGACAAAGGAGATACTCTTAAGACGAAAATAAAGTACGACTTTAATTTTGCTCAAGGAGCTTATCTAACTTTGCCTAAGGATTATGATTTTATTTCTCAGCGTAATCCTGAAGTTTATTCTGGTCAGCTAGCTGAGGAAGTTCCCGTGCCACCACCGAAGGTATAGTCTAAAAACCTTTTGGGCTTCGGCTCACGTGGCTTCAACTTACAATCTCACTTAATCCCAACGGATAAGTGTCTGTGCATGTAGTGGATTAGCCACACTACTTACATGTACAAAAATCAAAAAATCAAAAATTATGAATATTTCTTCTTCGGTTGCTCGTTCTATGCCAGCCGCCATTTTCGGATTCCTTGCCTTAGGAGTCTTCACCACCGCACAGGCCTGTCCGTGTGGTTGCGTTAAAGTTGCTATTGATAATCTTGCCGAACGTCCGACTGCACAAGCGGGTGCGTACACGTTAGATTTACGATACGACTACATCAATCAGGACGAGCGCAATGATGGTGCCCATGCACACTTCACGGCTGTTCATCGTAATATTATGGCGACGATTGAGACGCAGTTGCTCGGTGAGAACGTTTCGATTTCCGTACCACGGATTGATCGTTCGACTGAAACCTCTGCTGGTAAGGGTAAAGTCGTTGGTCTCGGTGATATCACGATTGCGACCAGAGCTGCATGGGAAGGTTATACGGTTTCTGCCGGATTAAAATTACCTACAGGAAAAGATGACCTCGTGATGCTTGTGCCTCGTCGTTATTTGCAACCTGGTACTGGATCAACAGATTTGCTTTTAGGGATTCGAAAAGATTTCGGTTTAGCGACCGATAGTCTCACTGAATTCTTACAAATCCAAGGACAGGGCTCGGTCATTTCAGATGAGTATTTCCGTCCAGGAACTACGTTGTCGTTAACCGCGGGTCTTCGATACAAGTTGAGTGAGTCGTTAGCGTTGTCATTACAAGGCACCTTATTAAGACAGTATCGCGACAAAAATATTCAGGGCACGGTAGACGCCACGTATGCGGAGGACTTAGAGAGTGCAGGCTTGCAGCAGATTCTCGCTGCTGGTCTGACGTATAAGTTTAGTCCGTCTTCGTGTGCATACGTGTTTTATAGCGAGCCTGTAAAAACAACGAACTACGCAACCAAGTCGACCGGTGCATTGGTTAATCCGGTGCATGCTACGGCGATTTGGTCGTTCGGTTTACTGCATACGTTCTAAGAAAAGTTAGTTCATAGCACTTCAGAGGCCTGTCGTAATACAATGCGACAGGCCTCTTTTATGGCTATTTTTAGGGCTTTTAATAAAGTGCCTTGCGGGGTGGGAGGGGACGGCTCTAATTCGGGGGAGTCAGATGTTTACCTGTACTAAAGTTTATCGAGACGTTCCCTTTGCTCATCGCCAGCACCGGCATAGTGGGAATTGCGCATTCATTCACGGTCACAACTGGGGAATCGGTTTAGAGTTTGGCTGTAAGCAACTCGATGAGCGTGGCTTCGTTGTAGATTTTGGAGGTCTGGCTTATATCAAAACTTGGATTGATCAAAATCTCGATCACGCCTGTTTGTTTGCGGCGGACGATCCTGAACGCGACGCACTTTTAAAAAATCATAATAAACTTTTTAAGGCACTCATTGTTCCATCGGCATCGACCGAGGGTATTGCTCAGTTTTTATTTAATACACTGGATCCCATGGTGCGTAAGGAATCACAGGGCAGGGCTTGGTTGATTGCGGTGCACTTAGACGAAGATTCTAAAAATTCTGCTCGGTATCAGCCCGACGTCTAATCATGGCTGAACTTTATCCGGTCAATGAAACCTTCTTGAGTTGGCAGGGTGAAGGTGTGCACCTGGGCAGAAAAGCTTTTTTTATCCGCCTACAAGGTTGTCCGGTAAAATGCACATGGTGTGACTCTGCTTCTACTTGGCATCCGCAGTATGTACCGAAAAATATTCGCAAGGCATCACCCGATGAACTCGCGAAGGAAGCTGGAGAATCGAAACCTGATTTTGTCGTCATCACTGGCGGAGAGCCTTGCGTGCATGATTTAGTTCCTTTGGTGAGTGCGATGAAGGCCGCCAAACTTAAGGTGCATTTAGAGACCTGTGGCGCCTATACGATTCCTGAAGGATTCGATTGGGTCACCGTGAGTCCTAAATGGGCCAAGTTGCCTGTAGCTGAGTCGTTGGCGAAGGCTGACGAGGTTAAGCTGATCATCGAGTCGGTTGACTCCGCTGAAAAGTGGACGGCTGCGGTGGGCGGTCGATGGTCGGCCGATAGTGTCTGGCTACACCCCGAGTGGTCCCGTCGGGCCGATTCCTCAGTTTTAAAGGCAATTACTGATTTTGTGAAAGCGAACGGAGCGCCTTACCGAGCTGGTTGGCAGGTGCATAAGCCTTACATGGCCGACTCTTTGGATGCTCGGGCACGTCCGCCGGCTCCCTTGGGTGGTGACCCAGGTTTGGGTTTTTGAAAAATAATTTCTTTTTTGCTTCACTCCGAGGGCTATACGCCTTTCAAAACGGACTCATGAATCGCCACGCAGTTCTCGCTCTTGAAGATGGAACCATTCTTCGGGGTCGGGCATTTGGCGCGGAGAAGACCTTGTGCGGTGAAGTTGTTTTCAATACTAGTATGACGGGCTACCAAGAAATCCTCACGGACCCGTCTTACTTTGGACAGATTGTGACGATGACAACTCCGCAGATTGGAAACTACGGAGTGAATGAAGATGATTTTGAATCCGCTCGTCCTCATGTCGCTGGATTTGTCGTCCGTGAACTTTCGCCGATTGTTTCTAATTGGAGAGCGACCACAGATCTCAGCACATGGTTGAAGAAATTTGGTATTCCTGGAATTGAAGGAATCGACACTCGTTCCTTAACTAAAAAACTTCGCTCAGCAGGGGTGATGAAAGCCTGTCTTTCAACGGAAGCTATTTCTGATGAAGAAGCATTGAAACGTGCACGCGCTTGGACGGGTACCGTGGGAGCTGACTTCGTTAAGGAGGTTACCTGCAAAGCAGCTTATAATTTTAATAAGACCGCGGGCGACTGTAAGCCTTTCTCCGTAGTTGGAACCCATTTAAATAAGCCTAAGAATAAGCCCGTGCAGTACCGGATTGCTGCGTATGACTTTGGTGCAAAGACATCCATCTTTCGTCGCTTAGTGGATTCAGGTTTCGACGTACAAGTTTTTCCTGCGACGACACCTGCCTCAGAAATTAGGGCTTACAATCCTGATGGTGTTTTTCTTTCGAACGGACCTGGAGATCCAGCGGCGTTGAAGTATGCACACGAAGCGGTTTCGGATTTAATTAAGTCTTACCCTATTTTCGGAATTTGTCTGGGTCACCAAATCATCACGCATGCCATTGGTGCCTCTACTTACAAATTAAAGTTTGGACACCGCGGTGGAAATCAACCGGTCAAAAATACCGAAGAAGGTAGAGTTTCCATCACGGCACAGAATCACGGCTTTGCTTCGAAGCCTGAAGAGCTTAAACGTTGTGGAGCGATTGTGACTGAAGTGAATTTGAATGACGGTACCGTTTCCGGATTACGTCTTAAAGATAAGCCTGTGTTTTCGGTGCAATATCACCCTGAAGCAGGGCCTGGTCCGAACGATGCCGATGTCTTGTTTGACCACTTCTACGACTTGATTGCTAAGAGCAAAGCGTCGAAGAAGTAATCTTACAGTTCAACCTGCATACCCAGTTCAACCACTCGACCTGGGGGTAGGTTGAAGTAAGCCGTAGCGGAGAGGGCATTGCGATTGAGCACTTCGAATAATTTCTCTTGGACCGTATTGAGTGAAATATTTTTTTCTGCGCGCACAATCGTTTCGCGACTGAGGAAATACGTGACTTCCATCGGATTAGGTTCAATTCCAAGCGCTTTGTAGGCGGCGTCGAGAATCGGGTAGATATCTTGCTTTTCGCGGAAACCAAAACTTCCCTTAATTCTCATCACTGGAGGAAACTCGTTGCGATTACCCATTAAGACGAATCCGTGTCCGTGAATAGTGAGGGAAACACGTTCATCATTTCTCACAAAAGCACGCGAGTCATCTACGGTGAGGGTGACTACAATAATGTGATCATGGAGAACCTTATTATGCTTAAGGTTGTGGGCGAGGGCCATGGGGACCGAGTTATTTCCGCCGGAGAGGTAGACGGCGGTGCCTTTAACCCGACTCAATTTTCCAGCTTTGAAACGCTCTTCAACGCTCTCGATAAAGAATTTAAAGTCATCATTTTTCTCGGTTTCGGCGAGTTTGCTACGCATGGCGATACGACCCTTATTCCAGACGGACATGATGTAATAGAGCACGAAGCCGACTGCGAGAGGGAGCCAGCCGTTCTCGAAAATCTTAGTGGCGTTTCCGGCGATAAATAAAAACTCCACAATTAAAATCGGAGCGACAATCACGTAAGACGTAGTGATCGGAAATTTTTTAATTTTATGTAAGTATTGTCCGTATAAAATCGTGGTGATGAGCATCGTACCGCAGACCGAGATACCATAAGCACTGGCTAAATTTTCGGAGGATTTATATTGGAGTACTAAAAAGACTGAACCCGCTAGGAGTAACCAGTTTACGACAGGCATGTAGATTTGACCTGATTCTTGATCGGAGGTGTACGAAATACGCATCCGCGGTAAGAAGTTCAATTGGATGGCTTGGACGGTGGTGGAGAATGCGCCAGCGATGAGAGCTTGCGAGGCGACGATTGCTGCCAAAGTTGCAATCACGACGAGAGGAATTTGTGACCAGGACGGGGCCATATTATAGAATGGATTATAGGCGCCGGTGAGAATTTGTGATTGGTTAGCTAGGGCCCAGGCACCTTGACCGAGGTAATTTAAAATGAGGGCAGGGAAGACGATGAAGTACCAACCCGCACGTATCGGCTTTTGTCCGAAGTGCCCCATGTCGGCGTAGAGTGCTTCAGCTCCCGTGACTGCGAGGAAGACCGCTCCTAAAACAACAATCCCGATTCCAGGGTTATTGGCTAAGAAATCGACAGCCACCATTGGATTGAAAGCTTCGTAAATTAATAGTGACTCTTGGTGGTGTTGGTAGAGGGAGTTTACACCCGTTGCGGCAATAACGATGAACCAAAGGAGTGTGATGGGTCCGAAATACATACCGACTTTTCCTGAACCGCGCTTTTGGATAGCAAAAATACCGATTAAAATGATGACCGCGGTGACGGGAATAAAATAACGAATCAGACCAGAGCTTGCTACGGTTTTTTCTTTAACGCCTTCAAGTGCGGATAGAACTGAGATGGCAGGAGTGATCACACCGTCGCCAAACAACAGAGCAGTTCCAAATACGCCGAGTAAGACGAGGACATTGCGATGCTTAGGTTTATTGGTGGGATTATCTAAGGTCGGCTTAGTTTTTTCTTCGTCGTTATTTTTGGATGCGAGTGAGACAAGGGTCATGATACCGCCTTCACCATTATCATTGGCCTCCATCATAAATAGGACGTATTTTACGGTGACGACCAGGATGAGTGACCAAATGATGAGTGAGAGTGCTGGAAGGATGACTTGTATGGGCGTGGCACCTTCATGAAGACCATTACGGATACACTCACGAAAGGCGTAGAGAGGGCTCGTTCCAATATCGCCGAAAACAATCCCCAGTGCCGTGATCGTCGAAGCAATCGTAATTTGCTGAGTGGGGGAAGAGGGCGGTTTAGCCGTTGCCTCTGGTTTGGCTTCTTTCATGGAATTAGTTGTTCACATTGGGGACTATTCTTCATTAACGCAAAACCAATCCAAGTAGCTGGGGCTTGCCTTTTTGTCACACTTCGGCAATTAAGGGGGTTCTTCCTTCATTTAACCCCTTTCCAATAAACAAATATGAAAACCACCCCTCACGCCCTGTTCGCTTACATCGCGGAAGCCGCACCAGCCGCACCCGCTGATGCTTCGCCCAATCCGTTTTTACCCTTAATCGGGTATGCTCTGCTTTTTGCAGCGATGTATTTCTTCCTTTTTGCTCCTGCACGTAAGGCGCAGAAGGAACGCGAAAAACTGCAATCACAATTGGAAGTGGGTCAGGAGATTATGACGTCCACAGGAATTTACGGACGAATCACCCACATCACTGATTCGCGTGTCACAATCGAGTTAGACAGTGGTAAGATGACGATTCACAAAAGTTCCGTTGCTGGCTTAGCATCGGATGAATCCAAAGTAATTCCGGCCTAACCTCTAACTATAAAACTATTATGATATCCAGGACCTGGTTCTGGAAGGTTGGCATCTCATTGGTTGCACTGGCATGTGCCATTTATGAGTTCTATCCAATCGCTCCAACCCCACTCGAAGAATTCGTACCTACGCAGGTAATTAACCAATCAGCTGAATTTGCCAAAATTCACGCTGAGGCTAAAACACGCGTCGCGAATAGTAAAATCAGCACAGTCGCTGCTGACCAAAAAGCCGTTTCTTACTATCAGGCACTGCGTGATATTGGTGAAGGTAAAGGCCGAGCCACGGCCGTTGATTTACGTCCCTTCTTTTTCAATGAAAAAGATTTTATTCGTGAGCCTGATCAGAACAAGAGAAATGCCATCGTTTTAAAACAGTTGTTGCTGCGTTCGCAGGGACGTTTGAAATTAGGTCTAGATTTACAAGGGGGAGTTTCGTTTACGCTGAAAGTCGATCCGACTGGTGCGGAGACGGGAGGAAAATCTTCGAAAGACACTTCGAATGTTTCGCATGCTGAAATGGTCAATCAAGCGGTCCAAGTGATGGAGCAGCGCGTCAATCAGTTTGGCGTTGCTGAGCCCGTCTTACGTCCGGTGGGTGATTTATCTTTAGAAATCCAACTTCCTGGTGAAGACGCAGCGAATAATCCTGATGTGATTGATGCGCTGAAGAAACCAGCTAAACTCGAGTTTAGACAGGTGTATCGTGGTCAACGTCCGATGGATGACGAACGCGAACGTTCGACGAAATCATTAGAAGACGAAAATGGGGCGACTGCGGTTTATGAAGTATTAACTGAGCGTAATGTCGATCGACGCACCGGAGAGACACGCGTTTCTAAATATTATGTTCGCAAACGTGCAGATGCCACGGGTGCCATTATTAAATCATCCTCGGCGCGTTCCGATGATGGTATGTCGTTCTACGTTGATATGAAGTTTACGAATGAAGGCTCGCAGAAGTTTGGTGATATGACGGCAAAAATTGCGGAAGCTAATGGTCGCACTAATTCACTCGGACAATTAGCAGTCGTGCTGGATGGCGTTTTGCAATCTGCTCCAACCGTGCGCGAGGCCATTCGTAGTAGTGGTGCAACGATTACCGGTTCCTTTACTCGCGAAGAAGCGATTAATCTTTCTAACGTTTTAAATAATCCGTTGGAGTTTCCGTTAATCACTCAAGATGTCACTTCCGTGGGTCCGTCACTCGCGAAAGATGCTCAAGATAAATCCGTTGTCGCATCCGTGGTGGCCGTGGGTCTGGTTATTTTATTCATGGTCGGTTTTTATGTGTGGGGCGGATTCATCGCGGTTATCGGTATGATATTGAATTTATTCCTTATGTTGGGCGCGATGGCTTATCTTGGAGCCACCATTACCTTACCGGGTGTGGCTGCATTAGTCTTAACACTAGGTATGGCCGTAGATGCTAATATTTTAATTCTCGAACGTGTGCGTGAAGAAGCTCGCGTGGGTAAAGATCGCGCGGCTTCACTACGCGAAGGATACAATCGAGCGATGTGGACAATTGTAGATGCCAATCTCACTCACTTACTCGTAGCCGTTATTCTAGTCTTTATGGGTACGGGTCCCGTTCGCGGATTTGGTATTACTCTCATTATCGGTATCTTCACCACACTCTTTACTACCTTGGTAACTTGCCGTGGTATTCAAGAGTTTGCCTTAGAGAGTGGAATCATGAGTCGCATGTTTGGACTCCCTGTATTTAAACATACTCTCAATATTCAGTTCTTAAAGTATGCCCGCGGGGCATTTATTGTTTCTTGGCTGATTATCGCGCTCGGTATTAGCGAACTCGCTTACAAAGGAAAAGATGCCTTCGGTAAGGACTTCCGTGGGGGTGAATCGACAATGATCGCAATTAATAACACGGTCAAAGTAGATACTAATAAAGTGGTGCAGCTCGCTACCGCAGCCGGTTTACCTGATACGACGGTAACTGTTCAGAAACCGATTGGTGGAGGTGAGACACGACTCCGTATTGAAACTGAACTATCTAAGGATCACGGAAAACCTGACTTCGCTAATTTAGTTAAAATAGTAGATCAGATTAAAAAAGATTACCCACAAATCTTAAACAATCCTCAAGCTCCTACAGATAAAATCCTATTAGTGCGTGAAGCCATCGGAGGCTCCGTTAGTAATGAATTACGCGTCAATGCGATACTCTCCGTTATTTTAGCACTGCTCGGTATCGGTATTTACGTGTCGTTACGATTCGAGACGGGCTTCGGTATCGCTGCCTTTGTCGCAACGTTGCACGACGTTCTTATGACGGTCGCGCTGTTCGTCTTCTTCGGAGGACAGTTTAATGCCGCACTGATTGCCGCTATCTTATTAATCATCGGTTATTCAGTGAACGATACCATCGTGGTCTTCGACCGTATCCGGGAAGAGTTAGAGAATAATCCGACCCGTTCGTTGAGTGATGTTATCCACTTCGCGATTAACCGAACCATGTCACGGACGATTCTTACTTCATCCACCGTTTTCCTGTGTGCGGTTGCCTTGTGGGCATTCGGCGCAGGAGATGTTCGTCTCTACGGCGAAGTTTTCATCTACGGTGTACTCACGGGAACTTTCTCTTCTATTTTCATCGCAAGTCCGATTTTCTATTGGTGGCACAAGGGTGAACGCAAAGGTGTAGATTCAGCGGAACGCCCTCGTCGCTACTCATGGGAGGCTGGATCTGACGCCTAATCGCTGATTCTTATGGCCGCTTGGTTATATCGAGCCGCAGACGGTGGGTTGGCCCAACGTATTGCATCAAGTTTGGGAATCTCTGAACCCGTTGCTCATGTATTAGCACGTATGTTCACTGATGAGTCGCAGGCCGAACAACATTTACGTCCGCAACTTTCTCATGTCTCCGATCCGTTTGCGGTCGGCAATCTGCGTCTCGCAGCAGAAAGAATTCTTTTAGCCGTGAGCCAAAAACAACGTATCGCGCTCTTAGGTGATTACGATGTGGATGGAGTTTCCAGCACGGCGATGTTGGTGCATCTTCTTCGCCGACTTGGAGCTGAGCCAGCCGCTTTCGTGCCTCGTCGATTAGAAGAAGGGTATGGTCTGACCATGGCGGCACTAGAACGTGTTGTAAAAGAAGCGCAGCCAGAATTATTTATCGCTTTAGATTGTGGCACTAACTCAGTTTCCGAAATTCAGTTTTTAAAGTCGAATGGCGTGGAAGTGATTGTCGTCGACCACCACGTTGCGAAGTCAGCACCCGCTGACTGTATCTTAGTTAATCCGAGAGTGAACGATGAGGCCGAAGTTCCTTGGCAAACGTTGTGTACGGCCGGATTGGTTTTCAAATTAATCCACGGAATATTAAAAGTATTACGTTTAGCGGGCGATCCACGTGGGACCCATATTGCGGTAAAAGAGTATCTTGATTTAGCGGCTTTAGGGACGATTGCTGACTTGGTTCCACTGCTGACGGAAAATCGCATTATTGCTGCTCACGGTCTGCGGGCTTTGAGTGAGGCGAAACGTCCGGGGGTTAGAGCTTTAATTTCAGTGAGTGGAATGGAGCCAGGTGCGATATTGAGCTCGGTGGATGTTTCGTACCGAATCGGTCCCCGAATCAATGCCAGTGGACGATTAGCAGATGCTTCATTGCCACTGAACTTGTTGCTCGCGGAAACCGTAGAAGATTCTGAACGGGATGCAGAGTTGCTCGATCAAATTAATCGTGAAAGACAGGAGATTGATAAACGAGTGACCGATGATGCTACCGAGCAGGCAAAATCAATGGGTGAGCAAGAGGGCTATGTTTTATTTGGCGACTGGCATCCAGGCGTTGTGGGTATTGCGGCAGGTAAGATTTGTCGCGCCATGGATCGTCCAGTCATTGTACTAGGAAAAGAAGGTGATATTGCCAAAGGGTCGGGCCGGAGTGTTCCGGGAGTAAATTTAGTGGAGGCACTTAATTCCTGTGCTGAGATTTTAAAAACCTATGGTGGCCATCCCATGGCCGTGGGTATTTCGCTCGCTGCTTCGGATGTAGAACAATTTCGTGCTCAGTTTACTGCTGCGGTGGCTTTGCAGAAAAAGAGTACAAATCTAGTTACCGATAGTCGTGATTTAGATATCACGCATTGGTTAAAATTAAATGAAATCAACGAAGGTTTACTCGATGATATGGAATTACTCCAACCTTACGGAGAATCTAACAGTGAACCCGTTTTTGGGGTGCGAGGATTTGTTTTTGATAAAACGCCTACATTATTTGGCGAAGGAAACATAAGATTTCAGGTCTCACTCTCAGCCCAGCGTCGACTCAGCTTTATTGCATGGCGAATGAGTAGTCGAATTCCCGAGGTAGGTAAATCCGTTGATTTGGCAGTAAAACTTGCCTGGAATCGTTGGCAGGGTCGAAAGAGTATTCAGGTTGAAATTGTCGATTGGCGTTATTCCGCCTAAAATTCCTTGAAACCTTCAACGTTTTTACGTGTAATACACCATACCCTTATGACGAAATTTTTAACTACACTTTTAATTTGTTCTTCTGCCTTGGTTGCCGCTGATGCACCCCAGCGCAAATTACTTTTCTTTACTAAATCGAGCGGTTATGAGCACGTCGTGATTTCTTGGAAAGACGGTGCTCCAAGCTTTGCTGAAAAAGAGTTACAAAAATTAGGTGCTGAGAATAATTGGAAATTTGAATTCTCCAAAGATGGATCAAAATTCTCGAGCGAGTATCTCGCACAATTTGATGCTCTCATTTTTTACACCACGGGTGACTTGTGTGATAAAGGTAAAGACGGTAATCCACCCATGACAGCTGCGGGCAAACAGGCTATTTTTGACTACGTAAAAGCGGGTAAAGGTTTTGTCGGAGTGCACTCAGCATCCGATACTTTCCATACAAATAATGAATCCGAGAAAGGTCCTGATCGTTACATTAATCATTGTGAAAAAGCTGACCCTTACGTTCGCTTTTTAGGGGGGGAATTTATTATTCATGGAAAACAACAAGTGGCGAAGAATATTGTAATCGATCCTAAGTTCCCGGGATTCGAAAAAATCGGAGAATCCTTTTCGTTTCATGAGGAATGGTATTCGATGAAAGATTTTACGGATGATATCCATGTTCTCACCGTTATGGATTCACCTAAGATGGAAGGTACCATGTATGAGCGTCCTGCCTTCCCTAATTGCTGGGCGCGTGCTGAAGGTAAGGGTCGTGTTTTCTATACGGCCATGGGTCACCGCGAAGACGTTTGGACTAACCCGATTTTCCGTCAGATTCTAGTCGGTGGTATTAAATTTGCTACCGGTGATGCTAAGGCTGATTTAACACCCAACTTAAAGACGGCGGCTCCTGGATCCGAACAGAATCCCAAGTACGTTCCACAGCCGGTGAAGAAGGTGGTTCCAGTTCCCGCGGCTACACCAGCCAAAAACTAAGCCAGTTTTTTAATTTCTAAATACTCGGACATCTCTACGGGGGTGACGGACAGTCGATTACCTGGACGCAAAATCAGCATCGTGCGTAACGTCTTATTTTCCCGAATCTGCGGGAGGGTTACCACGTTCTTAAATTTTTCGACGAATGACACTTCGATGCAGCTCCAGCGTGGATCACCTTTATTTGATTTAGCGTCGTAATAATCAGACTTCGGGTCGAACTGGGTGGGGTCGGTAAAAGCGATTTTCGAAACTCTGGCTAGGCCTACGATTCCAGGTTCAGCGCAATTAGAGTGATAAAAGAGCACAGCGTCATCTAACTTTGCAGCTCTCATGAAATTACGGGCTTGGTAATTCCGCACACCCGTCCACGGCTCTTTTTTACGTTTCTGTAAATCGTCGATGGAGAACTCATCGGGTTCGGATTTCATTAGCCAAATGTTCATGCTTTGATAACTCGCAGATTATGTCTGATGACAAGTTTGGAAAATACATTTTACTATCGTTGCACTTTTAAGATTACTAAATTAGTTAAATACTCATGCGTTTGTTCGACTCCCATTGTCATCCGCTCTCTCATATTAAAAAAGGTAAGGTCGAATCATGGCTCAATGAAATCAAAGCGGTAGGGTTAGAAGGTGTGATTGCGATTGGTACAGATCTGGCAGACTGGACCGAATATCGAAACCTTGCAGAATCACATCCTGAATTTATCCATTACACGGTGGGACTTCATCCAGGGTATGTCACTGAAGGATGGGAAGAAACGGTTGCTGCCATTTCTCCCTACTTCGCCGACAAAACATTGCCCGTGGCCCTTGGTGAAATCGGATTAGACTATTATCGATTGCCGGAAGATCCAAGTGAAGCGGAGCAAATCAAGAACTGGCAGAAGGGTGCTTTTCAACAACAGTTAAGATTAGCGTATCAGTTTGGTTGTCCGATCGTCATTCATTCACGTCATGCGTTTCACGATTGCGTGAAGATGATTGATGACAGCCATGTGGACTGGAAAAAAGTTGTCTTCCATTGTTTCACGGAAGGACCCGAGTGTGTAAAAGAGTTAAACAAGCGCGGAGGCCGTGCGTCATTCACTGGCGTGATTACTTATCCTAATGCCCCTAATGTAACGGCAGCTTTAAAGGCACAGGGACTCACGCGACTGATGCTTGAAACCGATGCTCCTTATTTAACTCCGCAATCTAAGCGCGGTCAGGAAAACTCTTCTGCTTATTTAACAGAGATTGCTGAAAAAGCTGGGGAAATTCTTAATTTGCCGGCGGATGAGATTGCAGCTGTTGCGACGTTAAATACCCGACAATTCTTCGGAATTTAACTGTATGAAACCTGATTGTCACACGTTCGACGCATAAAAAGGTTATTAGTATAATAGGATACAAGAGGATGACAAATTCGCGTCGAGGAGCTAACGAACAAATTTTAAGGGATTCCTTAGGGCCTCTGGGATGGGCGACTCCTGTGCTCGACAATTTTTTTACCGCACGCGAGTTTGATGAGTTTTTGGATAGATTACTAGCCGCTGGACGATCCGATTTCTTTGCCTCTGCCAAAGAGCAGGCACAACTTTCATCTACATGGAATGATTCATGCTTAGCGCGTGTTCCCAGAGAGGGTCCACTCGTTGTAATGGCTAATCATCCGCATGGATTGGCTGACGGGATTGTAGCGATGGATTTTTTACTGCGAGTTCGGTCGGATATTCTAGTTGTCGGTAATCGCTGGTTGGCACAAATTCCTGGAATTCGTCCCTGGTTGATTGAGGTTAATCCATTTGATCCCGATCAAGCTGACTTTGGTAACTTGGCTGGAACACGTCGAATTCTTAGTCACCTGAAATCCGGCGGTGCGATTCTTACTTTCCCTTCAGGTGAGGTTTCTAGTTTTACCTTTAGTGCGATGAAAGCACAGGATCCTGTATGGTCACCGCAAGTAGTGCGTATGGCACGTATCGCCAAAGCCTCGATTTTGCCGCTCCATATTGAAGGCAGTAACTCGACTATTTTTCATTCGCTCGGCTATATCCATTCTAAGTTGCGTACTTTAATGCTACTCCGAGAGTTCAATGCTCAAAAACGTAAAGTCATTAGACTTCGTGCGGCGAAAGCAGTTCATCATACACAACTCGAAGATCACCCTGATGACGAAGAAGCGACGAGCTTTTTACGCTTACGCTGCGAACTTTTACAGAACCGAAAAGATGAGCCGAATAAAAAATCATCCAAGGAGACTAGTCATTGGGCGCAAGTGATTGCCCCGATTAATCCTAAGTTAATCCGTGCAGAATTAGAAAGTCTACCTACCGAAGATCTTTTATTAACGAGCGGAGATTTTAAAATTTATCGTTTCTTGGGTTCTGAGTTGCCGCATACGATGAAGGAAATCGGTCGACTTCGCGAAATCACTTTTCGTGCGGTGTCTGAAGGTACGGGATTAGACTGCGACCGCGATGCCTTTGACGATTGGTACGATCAACTGATTTTATGGGACGATAAAGAGTCTAAGATTGTAGGTGGTTATCGCCTGGGACCGACGAATCGCATTCTTCCACAAAAAGGAAAACACGGTATGTATACCGCAACCTTGTTTGATTTTAAGGGAGAGTTTTTCCGCCGTATGGATCCAGCGCTGGAAATGGGTCGATCGTTTATCCGTGAGGAGTATCAACGTAAACCGACGAGCCTTCCCTTATTGTGGCGTGGCATCGGGCGCTATGTTGTGAGATTCCCGCAGTACCATTTATTATTCGGACCCGTGAGTATTAACCCGGAATATGGTCAGGCCTCGAAAGATCTCATTTTATCTTACTTAAAGCATAACCGTACTGCAGAAGACTTGGCACCCCTCGTCCGTGCCAAGAATCCGCCACGTTCGATGAGTCTGCGCGATGCTGACCTTGAAGTTTTGCAACGTTGTGCGTTCGATCTCGAACACGTTTCCGGTTTAGTCAGTGACTTGGAGCATGATGCCAAAGCGGTGCCCGTACTTTTAAAGCATTACTTAAAGTTAAACGGCAGACTGATTGCCTTTAACGTAGATCAAGGTTTTGGCGGCTGTTTAGATGGACTGATTGTCGTCGATTTAACTCAGACCGACCCAAAATTATTGTCCGCCTACATGGGGGAGGAAGGTGTTAAGCAATTCCTGGCATACCACGATTTCGACCCTGCTGTGTCTGATAAATAAAAAAGGCAGGGGATGAGCCCTGCCTTTTTTTATTATATTTAAGATATCGAGACTACGCGTGAGCGAGTGCCTGTTCGATATCTGCGATGATATCTTCTACATCCTCGATACCCACCGAGAGACGAACGTAATCATCTGTTACACCGGCTGCTTGACGTTCCTCGGCTGTTAACTGGGAGTGCGTGGTTGAAGCTGGGTGAATAGCGAGTGAGCGAGCGTCACCGATGTTAGCGACGTGACTGTGAAGTTTGAGTGCGTTGATGAATTTAGTTCCACCTTCGAGGCCGCTCTTCACGCCAAAGCCAACCAGCGCACCGTATCCATTAGTTAGATACTTCTTGGCGAGATCATGGTAGCGAGAGGATTTCAGGCCTGGGTAGTTAACCCATTTTACTTTGGAGTGGGACTCTAGGTATTGAGCAACCTTAAGCGCATTGGCGCAGTGACGTTCCATACGAAGGTGTAAAGTTTCTAGACCCTGTAAGAGTAAGAAAGCATTGAAGGGCGATAAGCAGCTTCCCACGTCGCGCAAGAACTGCAGACGCATCTTCATGATAAATGCAATATTAGCTCCGCCTGCGGGGGCGAAGGCCTTGAAGGCTTCCCAGTGAGGAAGACCGTGGTAAGACATGTCGGGTTCGGTGAATCCAGGGAAACGTCCGTTACCCCAGTTAAAATTACCACCGTCAACGACGATACCGCCGATGCTAGTTCCGTGGCCACCGATGTGTTTGGTGGCGGAGTGAACCACGACATTTGCGCCGTGTTCGAATGGACGATTTAAGTAGGGCGACAGAGCTGTGTTATCGACGATGAGAGGAACGCCTGCCTCTTTGGCAATTTTGGCAACTTCTTCGAAAGGTAAGATGTTCAAGCGTGGGTTACCGAGGCCTTCACCGTAGAAGGCTTTGGTATTGGGCTTAAGAGCTTTGCGGAAGTTCTCAGGATCATCTCCGTCAACGAATGAAACTTGGATGCCGAGTTTAGGCAGGGTGTAGTGGAAGAGGTTGTAAGTGCCGCCGTAAAGTTGGGCCACTGAGACGATGTGGTCACCGGCTCCAGCGATGTTTAGAATGGCGGCGGTGATAGCAGCTTGTCCCGAGGAGTGAGCGAGTGCACCCGATCCGCCTTCGAGGGCTGCGAGGCGTTGTTCAAGTACATCGGTGGTCGGATTCATGATCCGGGTGTAGATGTTGCCGAGTTCCTTAAGGCCGAAAAGGTTAGCGGCATGTTCGGTGTCGCGGAATTGATAACTGGTGGTCTGGTAAATAGGGACCGCACAGGCGCCTGTGGTTGGGTCTGCTTTTTGGCCAGCGTGGAGGGTACGAGTTCCGATTTTCATAGGTAGGTTGCTCAAGTGTATGTATGCCGACTCAATTTCAAGCCAGATTGCCTTTTATGACATCTAATTATAACCAAACGATTCATTCTCGCCCATAGGGCTAAGATTAACCTAAGTTTTAACTATGCCAGTATTACTGCACGATACCATGTCACGCGAAACGCGTCCCTTGTCACTCCGGGCCGGAAAGTCGACGTTTGGTATGTATTGCTGCGGTCCCACGGTTTATGGCCCAGCCCATATTGGAAATTTTAGAACCTTTATATTACAAGACATTCTCCGTCGTACGTTAGAGGTGGATGGATTGAAAGTTAAGCACGTCAGAAATATCACCGATGTTGATGACAAAACGATTCGTGGAGCTCAGGCAGCCCAAACGACTTTGACGGAATTCACTAAGCAGTGGACCGATAAATTTCATGCTGACTGCGAGGCACTCGGACTATTAACGCCTCACGTTGAACCGAGTGCGGTTGCACACATTCCTCAACAAGTGGCTATGATTAAAGCACTTGTGGATAAGGGTCATGCTTACGTTGCCAAAGACGGTTCGGTTTACTTCAAGGTCAGTAGCTGTCACGACTATGGTAAGTTAAGTCATTTGGATCTTTCTAAACGTGAGACGCAGTCGACGAACAGTGCTGGCGAGGCCAATGATTCCGACGAGTATGATCGGGAGTCGGCCTCTGATTTTGCTTTATGGAAGTCGAGAAAGCCTGAAGACGGCGCAAATTTCTGGCCCAGTCCTTGGGGTGAGGGTCGTCCAGGCTGGCACATCGAATGCTCGGCAATGTCACTCGAGCATTTAGGAGTAACTTTTGATCTCCATGGTGGCGGAATCGACTTATGCTTCCCGCACCACGAGAATGAAATCGCTCAAAGTGAATGTGCGACGGGCGTGCCCGGCTTTGCCGCTCACTGGTTTCATAGTGCACACTTGCTGGTGGAGGGCGAAAAGATGTCAAAAAGTAAGGGAAATCTGTATACATTGGACGACCTGAAGGCCAAGGGGTACACCCCGATTGAAGTTCGCTTTGCTCTAATAGCCGGACACTATCGCAGCTCTCTGAATTTCACTATCAAGGGTCTTGAAGATGCACGTTCGGCGCTTGGTAAGATTGAAAAGGGTGCCGAAAGGATTCTTACGGTAGCAGGATTCTCCAAAGAGGAGTTTGCCGCCCCCACGAAGCAGGAAATTCAAACCTCTTGGGGTCGATTTGCTCCCGCTTGGGCGATTCTGGAGAATGATTTAAACATTCCTGGATGCCTGGGTCAGATTTTCACTGTCTTAGCCGACAAGTCGGAGCTCACCGTTGAGTCTGCCCGACAAGACTTGAGCGGTTTAGCAAAAATTCTGTACGCCTTAGGTCTCAAACTTTTCACATCGGCGCCTGCTCAAGGTGTTCCGGCTGATGTCGCCGAGCTCGGTGCCAAACGTTGGGCGGCGAAACAGGGGAAGGACTTCGTTGCCGCCGATCGTCTCCGTCTGGAACTCGCTGAGTTGGGCTGGATGATGCTCGACCGCAAGGATGGGTACGACCTCAAGAAGTCTTAAATAATTTTATTAGACAGTTTGACTTCGAGTCTGCCGACTTGGTATAATGATTACCTATGTCGCAATCTTCCTCCACCTCTCAACGTGTCGCTTTTCTCTTACTCGGTGCTTCTTTAGCCCTTGGTTTTATTATTGGAGCGGAAAAATTAAGTACGGCGATTGCTCAAGTAAGAAAAATGCAACCGTCTATTATGGTTAAAGGTGTGGCGACGCAGAATGTAAAATCAGATCAAGCGATCATTAACTATATTATTACTTGGCGCGGTACGGATGCAGCAATCGGTAGAAAAGCTTTCGTTGTTCAACGCGATATTTTTCAGAAAAAGTTGCTCGATTACGGCTTTAAACAGGACGAAATTAATATCGAGGCCATTGAACAAGTTCGTTTGGAGCCAGCCAATGCCAAGACAACCGCAGCGATTGAATATGACAAATATGCACGTGGAACGGTCCCTGATTTTGTTTATTTTCAGCGTTTCAAAATTACATCTGCGAACGTTGATTTAGTTGATAAGCTTTCACGCGAAGATTTTGTTTTTGAAAATGACGTTGAATTAGACCGTAGACAGTTAGCTTATAAACTTATCAACGTAGATGATTCGAAAAAGGAACTGCTCTTGATTGCATCAAAAAATGCACGCGCTCGTGCGGATGTTTTAGTTTCAGGTTCGGGAAGTAAGATTGGCACATTGCTCGACGCGTCACAGGGTGCATTTTCAATTCAAGCCAAAGACTCCGTCGGTGATAGCGACTACGGTTCATTAGACACCACCTCCATTGAGAAAACGATTCGTGTGGTGGTCACGATGACCTACGAAATTGTTAAGGAATAAGGGCTAATATCTCAAATATTGGGAAGGAGGGTGTGTCCATTCTTGCGCTTGGGTCGAAGAGACCCTAGCGAAAGAGGTAACCTTTTCGTATGTCTACACGTACTCCTATGACTCCCTTAGAGGAGATTCGTCACTCGGCCGCTCACATGCTCGGCGCTGCTGTTCTAAGATTATTTCCCCAGGCCCAACTCGATATCGGACCGCCCACCGATAATGGTTTTTATTATGATTTCGATTTAGATCACGCCTTCACCGCGGAAGACCTGGTAAAAATCGAAGAAGAGATGAAACGTATCTCGAAAGAGAATCAGAAATTCGAACGCATGGAATGCAGTCGCGAAGAAGCTGAACAAATCATTAAGGAACGCGGACAGCATCTTTATAAACTCGGACGTCTGGCCGACATCCCTGAAGGCGAGAAAATTTCCTTTTATAAAAATGGTGAATTCATGGACTTATGTGCCGGCACACACGTGCGTTACTCGTCCCAGGTCAAAGCGTTTAAACTTTTGAATATCGCAGGTGCTTATCACCGCGGTAACGAAAAAAATAAACAGTTACAGAGAATCTATGGTACGGCTTATGCAACCAAGGATGAGCTTGAACAATCCGTTGCCCGTGCCGAAGAAGCTAAGAAGCGCGATCACCGTAAACTCGGTAAAGAATTAAAACTCTTTCACATCGACGAAAAAGTAGGGCAGGGCCTTATTCTTTGGACGCCGAACGGCGCGGTAGTTCGCCAAGAACTCCAAAACTTTATCTCGGAACAATTATTCCGCACGGGATATAAACAGGTCTTCACTCCACATATTGGTAATTTAGATTTATACCGCACCTCGGGACACTTCCCCTATTACAAAGATGCACAGTTCCCACCACTCGTGGAACGTGAAGCGATGGAGATGTTATCGAAAGAAGGCTGTGGTTGTGGTGAACTAACTAACCGACTCGAACAAGGCGTCATCCAAGGTTTCTTGCTGAAGCCTATGAATTGTCCGCACCATATTCGAATTTTTGCTTCTCAGCCTCATTCCTATCGAGATTTACCCGTTCGTTTAGCCGAATTCGGCACTGTCTATCGCTGGGAACAGTCAGGTGAGTTAAACGGCATGACACGTGTTCGTGGATTTACTCAAGACGACGGACACCTTTTCTGTACCGAAGATCAAGTCGGACAAGAAGTTCAGGGCTGTCTCGAATTAGTAAAAATTGTGCTCAAGACTCTCGGTCTAAACGACTATCGTGTACGTGTAGGCTTAAGAAATCCTGATTCCAATAAATATACAGGCTCAACGGAAAATTGGGATAAGGCTGAAGCCGCTTGTCGTGCTGCTGCCGCTACACTCGGTGTTAAATTTACTGAAGAAGCTGGTGAAGCTGCATTCTACGGACCTAAAATCGACTTCGTGGTTCGTGACGTCATTGGTCGTGAGTGGCAGTTAGGTACGGTTCAAGTTGATTTTAATTTACCTGAACGCTTTGAACTTTCATTTATCGGACCTGATAATAAGCCGCATCGTCCGGTGATGATTCACCGTGCACCTTTTGGATCGATGGAGCGATTTGTCGGAATTTTAATTGAACACTTTGCCGGAGATTTCCCAACCTGGTTGGCTCCTGAACAAGTTCGCATCATCTCATTAAATGATGATATGAATCCCTATTGTGAGGAGCTTGGTAAGAAATTAACCGAATTAAATATTCGCTGCTCCGTGGATGGATCGTCCGATAAACTTGGAGCGAAGATTCGTCGAGCCGAACTCACCAAGGTTCCACATATGTTGGTAGTTGGTGCCAAAGAAAAAGAAGCTGGCTTAGTGAATATTCGCTCTCGTGCCGATAAATCCTTTGAAGGTAATCGCACCTTTGAAGAGTTTATTTCCCTGGTGACTGCGGAAATTGCCGAACGTCGCTTGAAGGCGGTCGTCGCAGCCCCTGCGTCGCCCAGTCCGTCGTCCGGTGCACACGGGGCATAAGTGTCTTCGACGCTGAATTGTCACTCTTCACGGATTGCGGATATAATTTAAACCCCTTGATTTAAATTATGTCCAAAAACCGCACGACCTCTCGTCGCGATTTCTTAAAATTCGCAGGGGCCGGTACTTTTGTTTTGGGTGCCTCCTCAGTACCTGCCTTAGGCTCTAGCCCACGTGAGAGTAAGTCTAATACAGGAATTGGTTCGGCTAAGAATATTATTTTTATGGTGAGTGACGGAATGGGATTAGGGACTCTTGGTGCAGCTCAACAGTTTCTTAAATTAAAAGAGAACCGGAGCAGTCACTGGCTGAAAATCTATCAAGACCTACCCGCGGTCAGATCGCTCTGTGAAACTTACTCGGCCACCGGTTTGGTAACAGACTCGGCAGCAGCGGCTAGTTGCTGGGGGATTGGTGAACGCATTGAGAATGGAGTCATCAATATCACTCCCGATGGTCGGAAGCCTTTGACCCTGTTGCAGAAAATGAAAGCAGCTCGGAAGTTAACGGGATTGGTGACGACCGCTACGGCGACCCACGCGACACCTGCGGGCTTCGTGGCAAATTTACCCGCACGTAAACAGCAGCCAGAAATCGCGCAGCAGTATTTAGAACGTGGCGTGGATGTGATTCTCGGCGGCGGCTGGACACATTTTGATAATAACCTCAAAAATGCTTACGAAAAATTTGGATATAAAATTGTCCAGAATCGTGATGACCTTTTAGCCGTCAAAGGACGTCAGCCACTCCTAGGATTATTTGCCGAGAAATACATACCCTTTGAAATTGATCGAATTAATACACCAGAGTTGAAGGCATTCACTCCGACTTTGAACGAGATGTCGCAGGTGGCTTTATCTCAGCTATCGCAAGGTCCTGAAGGTTTTTTCCTCATGATTGAAGCCGGACGGGTTGATCACGCGGGACATGCCAATGACGCGGCGGCGATTATTCTAGAGCAACTCGCATTCGATGAGACCATTGCTACGGTACTAAAGTTTATTGAGAAGAACCCTGACACTTTACTCATTATTACTACGGACCATGGTACTGGTGGAATGCAAATAAATGGGGTAGGTAACGACAATTTTGATACAAATACTCCGTCTTACTTTGATACCAATCAAACTTTCTTACGTTTGGGAGAATTCAAGATGTCACTCGAACGATTGTTTGCTGAATCTGAAAGTATAAAATCTGTTGCTGCGTTCCGTGATTTAGTAGTCCGGGTGACAAATATTAATTTCAAAAAAAGTGATTTGAATTCAATTTCTGACGTAGAATCTCTTCAGAAAATCCTACCGTCATATACGGCGGCAGGGTGGACGAGCGGAAATCACACCTCGGAAATGGTTGAATTTTGTGCCTACGGACCTGGCGCTTCGTTGTTCACTCCGTATTTACGTAATGACCAAGTTCACGCTAAGATTCTTAGTGCTGCAGGCTTAAGTTAGTATTTTACACCGCAACCGTAAGGCTTGGTGCTGGTTACTTCGACTTTTTTGTTATCTTGAGTCGCTGCAACCGCCGCTAAAACGTAATTGGTGGCTTTATCGATATCAGCAGACTTAGTTGAGGCGATGCTGTCGATAGCACCTTTGTAAACCAGAACACCTTCACGATTAATCACAAAAAACTCTGGGGTAGTCTTTGCTCCAAACAGCCGGCCAAGTGTGCCGTCAGCATCATCGATAACGACACTCGCTTTGTTTTTGTCTTGGGTGATGGCGCCTGGGAGGTCGGCAATTTTTCCGCCCGTGTTGATCGTAATCCAGACATGTCCCGCTGCTGTAACTTCAGCTTGATAGCCTTGCATCTTTCCCACGCTATAAAATTTCTTAACATAAGGGCAGGTAGGGTTGTACCATTCGAGAACCACGATTTTACCTTTGAAGTCAGAAAGCTTTACGGTTTTGCCTTCGATGGTTTTGCCACTAAAATCAGGAAGCTGCTTATTTATTTCCGGAGAAGCAGAAGCGACAATCGTGCTGAGACAGGTTAGAATGAGTAATAGTTTTTTCATTTTTTGTGATGTAATTGTGATGTAATATTATAACAACCAATACCCCAGGAAGGTTCCAAATAACTTAATTTTGGGCTATTTTAACGCTTTATTTACTCATGGATTGCCAAATGCAGCAAAAGAGGCGAATTAGATGAATATGGCTAATGCCAAGAACATCGCGGTCGTATGCGCAACCGAGGGATCCCTCTGGGAGGAACTGCGTGCCCGGGCTGATCAAATCAGTAAAAGCGAGGCCGCGTTAAGCCCCTTATTAAATCGCTACGTCTTGGAGCGTAAAAGTTTTGCCGATGGAATCGTCCATCGTCTGGTAGATAGACTGTCTCTGAATGGTAAAGATTCATCTGTTGTTGTGCTGGCATTAGCAGAAGCACTTCATGCCGATCCGGAAATCGTTTCGCAGATGCGCATGGATATTAAGGCTATTCTCGAACGTGACCCAGCTACCGAACATGCCTTAGTCCCTTATTTATGGTATAAAGGTTTTCATGCCATTTCGCTTCATCGCATTTCACATTATTTATGGAAGTCGGGACGCAAAGATTTAGCGATGTATCTTCAATCGTTAATGTCCGAACACTTAGCAGTGGATATTCATCCAGCTGCACGTTTTGGCGTAGGAATTTTATTGGATCATGCCACTGGCTTTATCGCGGGTGAAACTGCTGTCGTCGGCGACAATGTATCGATTCTGCATGAAGTTACTTTGGGTGGAACTGGTAAAGCGCGTGGGGATCGACATCCCAAAATTCACTCGGGTGTATTAATCAGTGCTGGTTCCAAAATTCTTGGTAATATAACCATCGGCGAAGGTGCTAAAATCGGTGCTGGCTCGGTTGTGTTAAAAGATGTCGCACCCCATACCACCGTCGCAGGTGTCCCGGCAAAAGTAGTTGGAGAAACGACCGTCGACGCGCCAGCGTTGGACATGGATCACTCGCTCTAAGATGAGCAGCAAAAATCCTTCACCGGACCGACCCAATGATGCACGTGTTCTCGATTGTTTGTATCGAGTGGGTGCTTTTGTGAATGCGACCGAGGATCCTCGCGAAGCGCTCAATTTTATTTTATCAGAAGTAGTGCGCACCTTAGGTGCCTCGAGTGCTTCGATTTCTTTGTTAGAGCCGAGTACAGGGACGTTGCGAATCGAGGTGAGCAATGGACTCGATGAAAAAACGCACGACAAAGTTTTGCCCGCCGGACAGGGTATCACTGGCTGGGTCGCATTGCACGCCAAGCCGTTGTTGGTTCCTGATGTTCGGAAAGATAACCGTTATGTAGAATTACGCAGTAGTGTGCGTTGTGAATTAGCAGTGCCGATGGAACTGATGGGCAATGTGATTGGGGTCGTCAATTGTGACGCCGATCGCGAGAATGCCTTTACCGACGCTGACGTCGCCTTCTTGTCGCTGCTCACCAATGAAGCGTCCAAGGCCGTCGGAAGAATCTGGCTCCTACGTCAGCTCCGTTCCAAAGCAGCTCAGTTAGAATCCCTTGTTTCGGCCGCGCAGGCATTAGCTCGCGAAAGAGATGAACCAGGGATTTCCTTAGACTTAGTTAGACATACTAAGGCTTTGTTGGGTGCTCGGGTTGTTGCCTATTATAAGTTCATCGATAACCAGCTTAAACTTAAACGCGTTGAAGGTAATTTGGAGGGTAGTGCGTTTAGTGAAAAACTAGAATTGAATCAAAGCTCAATTGGCACAGCGATTAACCGTAGTCGCGCATTAGTCGTACCCATCACCGGAAAGTCAGAAGAACATTTATTTTCCAAACTCATTGATCCTGTTGCTTCTTCGTCACTACTTGCAGTGCCCGTAAAATATGAAGATGATACTTTTGGAATTCTAGTTTGTATCGCGATGGGTGCTTATCGGTTTTCTGATGATGATAAGCATTTAGTCACCGCGTTGGCATCATTTGGTGCTTCCTCGATTCAGAATTCGCGTCTCTACGCCAAAGTCTTTACAGTGGAAGAAGGATTGCGTCGCAGTGAACGACTGACCGCACTAGGCTTACTTTCAGCAGAAGTGGCACACGAGATTCGTAATCCGTTGACCGTATTAAAACTATTATGTGATACTTTAGATCAGGGAATGTCGGCGACCGATCCTCGATCAGAGGACATCGGTGTGATGCGTGAAAAAGTCATTCATATGGAAGGTGTTGTCTCACGTGTTTTGGGTATGAGTAAAGCGCAGTCCGGTGCTTTTAAATCAATCAACTTGGGTGAAGCGGCGCAGAATGCGGTCATGCTCATTCGGCTAAAGTTCGAGCAGGCTGGAGTGGTTGCGAAAGTAATGGTCGAAGACAACTTACCACTGGTGGAAGGAAACCCTGGTCAGATTCAGCAAGTTTTCCTGAACTTAATTTTAAATGCGATTCAGGCGATGCCCTCGGGTGGTAACTTGAATATCAAGGTAGGAATCGACCCCTCGTCGCAGGGGAAAATGGTCGTCATCACAATTGCAGATACGGGTAGTGGTATTCCTCAACAAATTCAGAACAAAATTTTCGAGTCCTTCTTTACCAGTCGCGAAGACGGTACCGGACTGGGCCTAGCGATTGTTAAACGAATCTTACGAGATCACCGTGGAGATATTATTGTCGAGTCCACGGGTAAGACGGGAACCGTCTTTAAGCTTTGGGTTCCTGTATTCCAGGCTTAAGTAGGCGACGCATTATTTTCCAAGCTAAGGGTAGGAGTGAAATGATGATGATTAAAATAATAACCTTATGTAATTCGTCGGCTAGGGGTGTAGGGCCGATGAAGTGACCTAGTCCGACGAGCGACGTAATCCAGATAAATGCTCCAATAATATTCCACTTAAGAAATCTCAAGACGGGCATGTGGGCCATGCCTGCGACAAAGGGTACAAAGGTGCGCATGATGGGGATGAAACGTGCCACCACTAAAGATACTGAACCGTTATCCCGGAAGTGCTCATCGGCTTCTTGGATATATTTCTTTTTGAAGAACCAGCCGTCGGGTTTACCTTCCACACGCTTGCCGAAATTTTTCCCTAGCCACCAGCCTAATTGATCGCCCGAGATAGCAGCCACAATCAAGACACCCATCAGTGTCCAAACATCAAAATAGGCAGGTCGATCGTTGGTCGCAACACTGAGCACGCCAGCAGTAACAAGTAAAGAGTCGCCTGGTAGGAAGAAACCAGCGAGCAGTCCGGTTTCCGAAAAGATAATTAAGAACAGTACCAAAAGTCCCCCCGTTTGAATGAGCTTGGTAAGGCCTTCAGCGGTGTGGAGATAGTTCCAGAATTCGGAGAGTCCTTCGAGCATGCGGACAAGGTGAACTAAATAATTCGATTTGGCAACGCCCTATGACCTTGATGTATGGACGCTTTATTGCACTTTAGCCTAAGACATGTCTACGGACTTCGAGACTTCGCTACTACACTTACGTCGTTCTGCCTTACAGAACGCATTAGTCGGGGCTTCGTTATTGGAAGGTGAAGTAGTGCCGAGAATTAAAACCTTCTTAAGCGAAGCCCGAGATATTCAATTACAAGCACAGCGTGCTGGGGTCGACGGCGGCTTAGTTTCGAAGATTCGATCCGACGCCATCGATATTGTTCTAGAAGCTTTATACGTCCGGGTTGGTAAAGATGCCGAAGCGATTACACTCGTTGCTACGGGTGGCTATGGTCGTGCGGAATTGTGTCCATTGAGTGACATAGACCTACTGGTTTTAGTGCCATCGCATAGTGCCACCATTAAAGCTGCGGTAGAAAAAATTCTCTATCCACTTTGGGATGTAGGTTTAAAAGTCGGCCAATCGGTGCGTACTGTTTCGGAAGCCACCAATTACGCTCAGGATGATTTGCATTTGCAGGTAGCGCTGCTCGAGACGCGCTATTTATGCGGTGCGACCGAAACTTATAACCAACTCACGACGAAACTTTCAAAAGCTTTGAGTGGAGATAAATGGACGTCTTTAGCTCATGCCATTGTGGATGCACAAAGAAAACGTCGGGAAAAAGCGGGTGGGAGTGCCTACTTGCAAGAACCAGATTTAAAGAACGGAGTGGGGGCACTGCGTGACGTTCAGAGTTGTATTTGGTTGGCTCGATTAAAATCAGGCTCCACCACAAGTGTAGCATTATCTACTTCGGGACTTCTCCCCAATAGTGATTTTAGCAAATTCCAAGAAGCCCGCTCTACGCTTTTACGCATTCGCTGCGAATTACATTTTCAACTTACCCGACCCGCTGAACAGTTATCGCTGGAGAGACAAAATTTAGTCGCTGAAGGACTGGGCTTCTCTGGAGATTTAAAAGAACGTATCGGTACGCTCATGCGCATGTATTTTGATGCTGCTGACCATGTGCGTCGTTGCGTTGAACTGGTTGAAGGTATCGTCCTCAATGAACCCGAACCTAAAGGTTTCGGAAAACCCATTTTAGTGGACGGATTCAGTATCACCCGCGGAGGAGTTGCCTCGGCACAACATCGCTTAGTCTTTGATGAAGATCCAGGTCGTCTCGTGCGTCTCTTTCGATTGTGCCAAATGCATGATGCGCAGCCTGAACGTGCGCTTTCCATTTTAGTACGAGAACGTGCACACTTACTCGATGAGGCGCAGGCATTTTCCGAGTCATCATGTAGTGCTCTGCGTGCTATGCTCACGGAAGGCGGACGAGTTTATAAAGCAATTAATGCGTTACGTGAACACGGTTTACTTTATCGTTTAGTTCCAGAATTTGCGGGACTCCATTGTTTAGTACAATTTGAATTTTACCATCGTTGGACGGCGGATGTACACACCTTGCGTTGTCTATGGGAGTTAGATGAAATTTACAGTGGTAAGACTGAGATTGAGCGAGGTTATCGCGAAATTTTATTTGGTTTGGAGTCACCCTCATTAGTTTATGCGATTTTATTTTTACATGATATTGCCAAATCCGGTGGTATTGCAGGACATGCGGAACGCGGTGTGCCTATTGCGGATCATGTGTTAGAACGTCTAGGCTTCGATTCACGTGAACGCGAAATTGCTAAGGTCGTGATACTGCACCACTTGGTCATGGGCTTATACTCACAAAGACACGATATTGATGAGCCCAAGAATATTGAGCGATTTGCTAACTTACTCGGAGATGAACAAATTTTACGAGCCTTGTATGTGCATACCCGCTGTGACGCACGCGGTACGTCACCTGATTTATGGACTGACTTTAAGGACCGTCAGCACTGGACTCTTTATCGTCGAACCTCCGATAAAATCGCGGGTACGGCGGAAAATCAAAGTCAGGAAAGCATCCGAATTTTACGTGCGGCTACGGATAGCGTACTCGGATCTTCAATCCCACTTGATGAAGTAGACGCGCATTTTACCCAAATGCCTGGTAGTTACTTCCGTCACGTCATCGCGGATGATGCCGCTGTACACATCAAGCTCGTTCACCGTTTGATTTCTGCAGTCACTACAGAGGACTATGAAATGTTATTGAAACCGATCGTTGAGTGGGTCGATGAGCAAGGGTCATCACAATCACTTGTAACAGTGGTGACATGGGATCGGGCAGGTCTGTTTAGTCGAATGGCCGGAGCTTTCGCAGTGGCGGGTATCAATATTATTTCCTGTCGGGCTTTCTCGCGAAATGATGATGTCGCTCTAGACTTTTTCAAAGTCGTACTCCCCGTTGGCAAAGAACAACTTTCTAAAGATAAATTTACAGCCGCTTTGGCCAGTTCACTGATTGAGTCAGCTGACTTAATTGATGCCGTAGTGGCAGCCGAACAGAACGAGTTGGAAACTGCACCGTATCGCAAGGCGACTGTTCCGGTCGATGTGCAAGTAGAGGTCTATTTCGAAAAAGCCCTCAATCGCACGGTCGTAGAAGTTCAGTGTAACGACCGAATCGGTTTATTATTTAGAATCGGCCGAGTTATTCAAGAAGCTGGCTACACTATTACCTTTGCTAACATTGCGACCGAGCAGGGGTTTGCGCTAGATACATTCTATCTTATTCCCGAAAAAGGAAGAAATATGCCTTCGCACCCCCCTGAAGCTGTTTTAGAGGCACTACGTGCGATACTGTCTTAGTTTATCTCCGTCTTGTCGGATTCATATTTTTAATTAAGGTTTAGGTGTGAGCAAAAAACTCGTACTGTCTCTTTGTCTGCTTGTTTTAGGTCTTAAAAATCTAAACATACAAGCTGCACCCACTCCTATGACCCAATCTCCAACATTAGAAAAAGCCACGTTTGGTGCCGGTTGTTTTTGGGGGGTAGAATATAATTTTCGTCGCGTTCCTGGCGTGGTCGAAGCTTTCAGCGGCTACTCAGGCGGAAAGTCTGCTAATCCCACCTACCGTCAGGTTTGTAACGGTGACACCTATCATGCGGAAGTGGTCGAGGTTACTTTTGATCCCAAAAAAGTTTCCTACGTGAAGTTGGTCGAATTCTTTTTCAAAATGCACGATCCGACGCAGTTGAATCGTCAAGGTCCAGATTACGGTACGCAATATCGTTCAGTCATTTTCGTACATTCGGAAGATCAGCGTAAAGTAGCCCAAGAAGTCATTAAGAAACTAACCGCTGATAAAAAATATGCTCAGCCTATTGTCACCCAGGTAGAAGAGGCTAAGCCATTTTGGAAAGCAGAAGAGTATCACCAGAAATATTTTGAGAAAAACGGCGGGCCTACTTGTCATATCACTGACATTTAAACGTGGCGAAAAACCCATCAGCAGACGAAAAATTGCCCGGCTGGGTGGCGGATGATGAAGCCTATCCTAAACGTCGTCCCTTGGCGGCGCGGATGCGTCCACAGGCACTGAATGAGGTAGTTGGTCACAAGGACTTACTCGGTGCTAACGCCTTATTGCCGCGATTAATCAAATCCGACCAATTCGGGTCACTGATTTTTTATGGACCTCCTGGATGCGGAAAAACCTCATTGGCCGAGGTCATCGCTCTCGAAACCAAATCCATTGTGGTTCGAGTGAATGCGGTACTTTCTGGAACGCCTGAGTTACGAGAAATTTTAAACGAAGCACGGAAAAATCAAGCCGGGCGCACTCTTGTGATTATCGATGAGCTCCATCGCTTTAATAAAACGCAGCAAGATTTACTTCTGCCCGATGTTGAAGCGGGAGTGATTCGTTTGATTGGATGTACCACGCATAATCCAGGACTCTATGTCATCCCTGCACTTTTAAGTCGTAGCCACTTATTCCGTTTAGACTCACTGAACGTGCAAGACATCGTTGGCTTCCTCGAGCATACGATGCGTGATACGCAAAAAGGCCTAGCTGCTTTAAACATAAAAGTATCGGGCGATATTTTAAATAAAATAGCAGGAATGTCGTCGGGTGATTTACGTCGGGCTCTCAATATTTTGGAAACACTCGTCTTGGCTGCGCCGGCCATGGGTTCAGTCACGGAGGAATCTTTAAACCATTTCGCCAAGGAACGCCGGATTCGTTATGATGACGGCGGTGATGATCACTACGACACGGCTTCAGCCTTTATAAAATCCGTGCGTGGCGGAGATCCTGATGCGGCCTTGTATTGGTTGGCGCTGATGTTGGAGGGTGGGGAAGAGCCCCGTTTTATTGCCCGTAGATTAGTGATTCTTGCTTCAGAGGATATTGGCTTGGCCGACTCACGCGCATTGGGTGTGGCCGTGGCTGCGTTTCAAGCCTGCGAGATGATTGGTCAGCCCGAGTGTGAGTATCCTTTAGCACATGCTACTTTATTTTTAACTCTTTCACCTAAGAGTAATAGTGCGACCAAAGCGATTGCGGCGGCAAAGGAATCTGTGCGTACACAACCCAGACAAGAAGTTCCTCCGCACCTAAAAGATTCGCATACCAGTTCTGCTCAGCGACTCGGACATGGCTCACATTATCTTTATAGTCACGATTTCCCAGAAGCGATTAGTGGGCAGGACTATTTGAAGAATCCGTTGAAATTGTATGAGCCCACTCAGTCGGGTGCCGAAGTCGCGATTGCGGAGAGATTAAATCAGTGGCGTAGTTTAAAAGAATCGTTACGCGGGAAAAATAAAAAACATGGGTAAGGTCGCTCCACGA
>Ga0214921_10002333_pt1 | contig 31082 bp, 18 predicted proteins | sample LL1505_MetaG_FD_177992 | JGI IMG/M metagenome (GOLD analysis project Ga0214921, IMG submission 177992) | Freshwater microbial communities from Lake Lanier, Atlanta, Georgia, United States - LL-1505 | ecosystem: Environmental > Aquatic > Freshwater > Lake | place: USA: Georgia | collected... | reverse complement strand
GATGTAAATATGAGAAACATTCATGATAAACCCGATAGAGCAGGACACTTAGGCGGTGACAGAGGTAATGGTTATGCATTTGATGAAATTAATGCTATTAGAGATGTAAATATGAGAAACATTCATGATAAACCGGATAGAGCTGGTCACTTAGGTGGCGAGAGAGGTAACGGTTATGCATTTGATGAGATTAATGCTATCCGTGATATGAACATGCGAAATATTCATGATAAACCGGACAGAGCGGGTCACTTAGGTGGCGAGAGAGGTAACGGTTATGCATATGATTACGTTAATGCAACACCCGATATAACTATGAAAGAAGTACATATTAAAACCGATAGAGCTGGTAACCTTAATGGTGATAGACAAGGTAATTATACAATAAATTATACTTTATTTACTCCAGATCCAACATTAAAAGATATTCATATTAAAACCGATAGAGTCGGTAATCTAATGGGCGATAAACAACAAACTTATGCATTAGATTATATAAATGCTACTCCCGATATGACTATGAAAGAAATTCATATTAAAACAGATAGAGCTGGTTTAATTACAGGTGATCGTGGTGGTTCATATGCTTTTGATTCTAAAAATGTTTATACAAATCCAGTTAAAGAAATTATTGCAAAAGGAAGAGCACCAACTAATTCTAATTATAGTAAAGGTCCAACTATGGATATGACAACTGTAAGTTTATGTGAACCTATACAAATAAAACGTGATTTATTATCATCAACTATACAAATTAATGATAAATTACCATTTATTTTAACAAGTGTACCAGATGGCCGTACTATACGCAATACAAGAATGAACGAATTTACTCAATCAAATCTAAATGAAAATCCTTTTATTAATAATTTAGTTCACAAATCTGTTGAATATTAATCTGTTGAATATTAATCTTTTATAAAATTTAATCTTTGATAAGTTGTAATACTGCTATCAATATTAAATTCTTTTAATAAGTTTTTTTCTATATTTGTTAAATAGGATAAATCTTCTGTTAATAATTTATCAGTATTATTTGTAAATGAATAATCATAATACATATTATTTTTCTCTAAAATCTTATAAAATTCTTGTTTTAATTTAATACCGTGTGTATTTAGATCAGAATTCATAGAATTTTCCAAAAAATTAACATTATTCTTTATTTTATATTGTCGTAAGTATTTTTTTGCTTCTTCTAATTTATATCTTAATGATAATTCTGAACTACTTGTAGTTTTCCATTTTATATCTCCTAAATCTATTTGAAATCTTTCGCCATGTACTCCATCATCTTTCATGTACCATATAAATGATGGTATTGAATCAACGTTTATATTTTTTAATTTTATAGTTCTGCTCTTTTTTTGTAGATTTTTCTTAATATTTTTATTTGGCCTATCTTCCATTAGATTTTCTATTCTATAGTCTAATGGTATTTTGTTAATATGTAATATATGATATTTATTGTCTTTTTTGCTTAAATTATCTTTATCATTTAATTTATTTAATTTAGTTAATTTATATATTATATCATGTAAATATATTGATTTATTATTTATAGTAGTATATAGATAACCAGCTGAATTTAAAGTCCAATTCTTATTATATCCATTTATAGTAGTATATATATCTTTATTTAATAATATTGGGACTTTATATCTTTTATATGGAACCTTTATAATACTATATTTCTTATTATTATATGTTATATCAATATTATCGGTCAATAATACCATATAATATATCTTTATTAAAAAAAATTGAAATTCACAATATATTGAATGATTCATTTATTTTATATACTTATCACTTGAAATGGCCTCCATTCAGTCTTCTTCTTCTTCCTCCGTCGCTACCCGCGATGCCCGCGATTCTCGCGATGCCATCGAGTCTGCTGCTGGCGTTTTCCGCCGCAATGGTCTTGGTGAGGTTGTTGTTGACAGCGCCACTCTGTCGGACCTGTACGCCGCAATGTGTACCGAGATTTCCAATCTGGGCGCCATCAACGAGAAGATCGTCCTTCCCCAGCGGAAGTTCAACCAGTCTGTCCTGTCTGGTCTCTCTCGTCTTGGCTTTCAGACTTATCTCGGTAGACGTCTGACCGAACTCCTTTCATTCTCTGATGAGCTGTTTTGCAAGCATCTGTTCACCTCCACGGTCGGAACAACGCGCAATCCCAGCGTTGGCCGCCGCGAGGACTACCAGACAGAGGATGCTTTCAAGGCTGCTTTGAACGAGAACAAGCCCTGGTGCGTTCTTTCTTGGGTCCGTGAGAAGACGCTCGACGATGCCCTTTTTCTTGAGCTGGTGCGTGCTACACGTCACCTGCTTGGGTCTTGGGTCTTCCGAGTGTTCGGCACACGCGATTTGAGTGAGACACGCACTATCACCATCAAGGGCAAGGAGACCAAGGTTGCTCGTTGCGATCCCCAGCGTGCTGAGTTCCGACTTGGCACCCGCCACATTGCTTCTGAGCGCACTTGCGCTTTTGCTTCTGCACTGATTGAGGCGTACGATTACATCGTGCGTTTCTCGCCGACTTTGACGGAGTTCGACTTCATCAAGGCCGCTGCCCAGACGTGCAAGCAAGAGCGCGAAGCGTTCAAGCGTGAGCAATACGCTGCTCGCAACGGTGCTGTGACCCGCAACGGTCATACCGTTCTCTCCAAGAGCGCATCCCCTGCTTCTTCTACCCCCGCTTCTCCCGCACCAAAGGCCAAGCCGGCTCCCAAGCCGGTCTACCACACTGGTCCTACTGCTCCTGCTCCCAAGGTCAACAAGTGGAGTGAGCGCAAGGTTGTGATTGATGCTGAGCTTGCTGCAAAGCAGGCAAAGGAGAATGCTGAGCGTGTTGCTCGCGAGGCTCGTGAGACTGCAGAGCGTGCCCTGAAGGAGGCTCAGGCCGCAGAGATCGCTGCAAAGGCTGCTGCTGAGGCTGCGGAGGCTGCGACTTTCACAAAGGCCAAGGGGTCTCCCAGGGCTCATCGTGAGGAGGCAGCGCCCGTTGTTTCTGAGCCCACTCAGTCGTCAAACGGCTTTGCGGCTCTTGCAGTCGACGACGAGTCTGAGCCTGAGGTGCAACCCCTGAACCAGAAGGGTATGCGCTTTGAGCAGTCTGCCAAGAGCAAGCGGGTCAAGGGCAAGCAGGTCAAGGGCGATCGCCACTAGAGTCGTGGCCGGCGCAGTAATGCGCCTTATGTGTTTGTGCCGTGTTGTGTTGTGTTTTGCTTCGTTTATTTATCTAAAAATGTTCTATCATGAACAAAAAAATGTTCTATCACGAACACTAATTTTATTTTTTTTATTTATTTCATAAATAACTTTGCTAGCGTGTAAAATTATTTAATTATATAACTATATATTATAATTATATGCCGGGAGGTTTATTAAGTATATTATCATATGGATCAACTGATTTATTTTTAACAGGGGCTCCGCAAATAACTTTTTTTAAAATAGTGTATAGACGACATACAAATTTTTCAGTAGAATCAATAGAAATTGGACTTAACACTAATATTAATTTTGATGATGATTACGAAATCATAATTGATAGAATAGGAGATTTGATTGGTAAATGTTATTTAAAAATAAAGTTACCAGAGACTTATTTTAATAGAGATGAATTTTCTTTACCATATACACCTTATAATGATAATCCAGATAGTGAACAAAATAATTATGATACAGTTATTACATATATGAATTATAATATGAAAGCATACAGAATTGCAAAAGATAATTATAGTGTAACTAATATGACAGTTACAAAATTCTTATCTGATATATCTAATCAATTTTCTGGAGATGGTCAAGGTGCATGGAATACATATACTGACTTAAGAAATAATCAGACAACAACTGAAGATATATATTCTTTAATGTATGTAGCATCAATTTATGATATTTATTTAAAATATAATTCAATTATATCAAGTTTAACAAAAAATGATATACCGCAAATATATACACAAATAGAGAATGCAATATCATATTCGACTAGAGTTGTAAAATATTTTTGGGGTATTTTTATATATAAATATAATCTTTTTTTACAAAGATCCACAAATAATTTAAAATTTGCTTGGAATGAAAATTTAGGTCACAATATGATCGACTATGTTGAGACGACATTAGGAGGTGAACAAATTGATAGACACTATGGTAATCTTCTTGAATTAACATATCAGTTAAGTCATCATACTAATCTAGATTTGACTTATGATAAATTAATAGGAAATCTACCAGAATTAACTTCATATAATGAACTTAAAAAACCTTCATATATTTTAAATATACCATTAAATTTTTGGTTTAATAAAAATAATGGTTCAGCTTTTCCATTAATTGCTTCTCAATATACAGATTTAGCAATTAAAATGAAATTACGCAATATAAATCAATGTGGTATACTTGAAGGGGTATCTGGTGAGACATATAGTTTAGAAGATTTATGGAATGATAAAAATTATAAATTAGAAGTAAGTTTATTAGTTGATTATATTTTTTTAGATGGACAAGAAAGAAAAAAATTTGCTCAATCATCGCATGAATATTTAATAGAAAATTATCAATCTGTATCATCACGCTTATCTAATTTAGAAAGTCAAATAAATGAATCCAGTTTAACAAATGAATCCGTAATTGATAATCGGATATCTTTTTCAGTTGATTTAGGATTAAAACATCCAGTAAAACAAATATTATGGTGTTTTCAAAAGGATAAATATATTGATAATAAAGATGGTACACAAAAATGTATATACAATAATTTTGCATTAAATGTTACTGATAATAAAAATCCAATGAAAAATGGAAATTTGTTATTAAATGGTTATGATAGAATGAGTAGAAGATTGGGTAAAGCAGAATATTATAATCTCGTTCAATCTTATCAACATAATACAAATAATCCAAATATAGGTATATATTCATATTCTTTTGCAATATTCCCGGAAGAATTGCAACCTTCATGTACATGTAATTTTAGTAGATTTATAAGTCAAAGCTTACATTTTGATTTGGATGAAAATATGTTTTATTATGCTAATTCAGATATAAATCCAGATATAATATCTCCACAAGAACTTGAAAATGAACAAAACGAAGGAAATGATGTTGACATAGATGAAGATATAGTCCAATCTAATAATTATATTAAATATTTATATACAGATGTGATTTGTAATGTATATGCAAAAACATATAATGTTGTACGTGTTAAAAATGGATTTTCTAGTTTAGCATTTAGTTTTAACTAAATTTTTTTATTGAAAATAATAAGAAATAACAGTTAACTAATAAAAAATATAATTATAAATATATTATAATTATATGACAGGTAGTTTATTACAATTAGTAGCAACAGGAATAGACAGTATATTTTTAACAAATAATCCATCGGTAACATTATTTAAAATAGTTTATCGTAGATATACAAATTTTAGTATAACAACTAGAACAAAACAAATTAAAAATATAACAGATTTTGATAAAGAAGGATATTACATTTTACAAAAAGAAGCAGATTGTATACATAAATTATGGTTAAATATAGATTTATCAGATATAGAATTATCATATGGAACTCCAACAAGAGATTATATTAATCAAATATGTGCAAAATATGGATTTACAATTCAATATCAAACAGATGGATCAGGTAATACAATAGTTACTCCTCAAGATTATTCTTATATAATAGATGAAATTAATACTTTTATAGGATCAGAAGTTAATAAGAATAATTCATTAATTGATATAATAGAAGCAAACGATGCTTATTATACAAATCCTTCTGGTACAAATCCATCTGGTAATACAATTGAATGGAGAGATAATTTGTTTACAGTTTTTAAATTAAAACTAGATGCATTATATGAATCATATAGAGATGAAGTATTAGATTCTTCTGGAAATGTTAAACCAAACAAACATTCTGTTTATCAAGACGGATCATTTGTTATAAATTCACCATTTATGAATTATATAAAAATTGTATGTATGAAATTATTTTTTTCAAAACAAATAGACAATTATGATTATTATTATCTTGATAATAATTTTTATAATCATACAGAATATACTTTTGGATTCTTAGATGGCTATAATACTGGTGATAAATTTAATAATACATATAATTTATCAATAAATAGAAATGATGAAATTTCATATTTAACAGATGATATAAATTTTATGGTAAATATAAATATGAATCAATACATTCGAGATTCATTGTTAATGAATAACAATCAAAACATATTCTTGTACGATTCAACTGATAATAATTTAAATAATATAAAATTATACGTCAATAAATTATATGATATATTTAATATAACTCTTAAAAAATTAGATTTAATATTGACTGGTTATAATCCTAATAACTTTACGATATTCACATATAACAGCTTATATAATTTATTATCTCTGTTTTTATATTTAAATAATAAGGTAGATATTTTAACACAGCATTTAGAAAATCAAATATATTTAAAAATACAATATAAAAATTTAATTGATTTTGTGTATAAAGAGTTACTTAAAACATACAATACACTATATGATAAATTTTATATTAATGATGTTTTTATTGATACAATTGATATAACAATTAATATTTTACAGGAATCGGGATATATTGTAAGAGATTTTTTTAATCTTGCAAATTATATTTTAACTCAAATAATTTACGTTCATGACGACAATACGGTATATAATCAATTGAATAATCATATCGAAAATAAATTTTACAATATGTATATTCAACAAGATAAAATTGATACAAGTAAAATCCAATATAAAATTGATCTTGAAAAAATTTTACGTACTGCTATGATTGATTTTTTCAATAATAAAATACAAGATATTAATGTTTATAATATGGCAAAAATAAATGATATAATGTATAATTATTATTTATCAGAACTCACTTACAATTTGATTGGAACAGAAATGTTTTATGATTCTACTCAAAATTATCAATTTTATTTTAGAGATGAAACTGGTACAGCACACATATGGCTGCCCGATGCAGGTAGTTATCCATGGGATGTATTACAAAATTTATATAATTGTATGTTATTAATTCATATTGTTGAATCAAATATACCCAATAATCAAAATTATGTGGATATATGTGGTAATTATATGGGTAATCTTAGCAATATATCGAAATTTTACGGATATAAAATGATAGATTATTTTAATAATATTATTGAAGCACAAAATAATCCAAACATACCCATCTTAGATTTTAATAGGACTGGAGAGAGTGCAGTACAATATACTGATTTAGATACATATAAAATTATTAAAAAGTTTTTAAAAAATTCTGATATAATTTATGATTATAATAGTTTTACACCAAATTTTATATTTAGATTAACACAAACTATAAAACAAAATCAATATGCAAATATAGAAATTTTTTATAATATAATTTTAAATAGAATATTAGCACCATCGTACCATAATATTGCAATAAATTCTAATTTACAACAATCGGGCTTAAAATTAAACAATCAAAGAAAATTATATTATAATATTAATGGTGACTATTATAAATTTATTTTCTATAAAACATTTACCAATAATGTGTCAGATACTATTAAATTTTCGACAATATTAAATTCAAAAATAACTGGTTTATCCGATAATGTTGTATCTCTATTAAATAAATATCAACAGAATAAAAATACATATGAAGTTTATTTTTCAAATGAAATATTAAATAGAATATATCAATTAAATAATGATATTCAAATTATTTATGAAAATGAATTTTTTGTTGATTATTTTAATGATATTAATATTTGGTCAAAATATTTATTAAATTCACAAACTACTAAAAATATTTTACAACAATTTACATTTGATGATTCAAATGGTAATATAATTAATCTTAATTATTATTTTGATGCGAGTGGTATATTACAACCAAGAGAAATATATAATCCATCTGGAACTGAATATATTAATTCAGAATATAATATTTATGATAAATTTATATCACCTCTTAGTACTCTTGTAAAAGAAAATATTATATTTTTAAATTACACCCCCATGTATGTAATTAGAGATATATTTACTAATTTATATGAAATTATATCAAACTATAGTAATGTTTACATAGATGATTATAAACAATATTTTAAATATTTTTTTGATTATAGAGATTTTAACGAATATAATCCTATAATTAACCCAACAGATATTAGTGGTGGTCCATTAACATTAGAAGAAATATATACAATAATACAAAAAAATAATACATTTAAAAATGATTTATACAAAAATATTATTTTAAATGTTATTATAAAGGTTAATGAAAATTTTGTTTATAATGGAGTTGAATTTAATACATACACTAGTACAGATAATTTTCGAACACAAATATTTGAACAAAATTTATTTAAATTAGCAGATTATGAATATCTAACTGCATATGCAAATAATTATTTAACATCGAATAGAATTGGATTATTTGGATTATTAAGACCAGAAAATTTAATTAATATTTATAATACTGACATATCAAATAATATAAGTATTTATACTTTAGAAAGAGATGGATCTGGAAATATAGTTTATGATTCGAGTGGAAATCCAGTACAAACAACTACAAAAAAACAATTATATGTACCATTAATAAGAGGAATTGTCGAAAAAATTAGAATACAAATGATAAGATTATTATATTCTGATGAAATCCTGAGTTCATTACCTAATCTTATACCTGATAAAAAGAAAAAAGAAATATATGACGATTTGATGAATAATTATATAAATCCATTACTTGATAACTATATTAAATTTGATAATATTTCTAATTTAGATTTAGCTGATTATTCTTACATAAATTATAGAAATAATGGTTTTATGTTTTCCGATATAAATAATAATGTAATTTCTGCTTCAAAAAAATTTATAGTAACTAATCAAAAATATATACAAGCTCCAAGTTCTATATGGTCATATATTAATAAAATGAAAATAAGAGAATATAATAGAATGTATAATGAATTATTTATTTCACGTGATTACTATATTAATAATTTAGGATTTTTTATGAAAGATGTTTATAATGAATTTAATTTTAGATTGTCAAATATATCATCACCAACATATACTAAATTACCACAATTTTATCAAACTGATTATTCTAAATATTATTATTCATATAATATCACACAATCTTTTGGTGATCCAAGTGGAACTATGTACACATATAATCAAGATTATAATATTTATGAGAATTATAAAATTTCATCATTCTATTCAACTGAAAATATATTAAATGAAACTTATCCTATCGCAAATTATGGATTTGATTATTATTCATTAGGTGATGATATATCGTTTTTAAAAACTGTAGTAGATCCTTCAAAAAATTTAAATATATATACATTTTCATTTACACCATTAGATTACACTACTGTTTTTGATCCACTCACACAAAATACAACACTAATTGATTGGTATCTTACTATTAATTCAATAATGTTAAGTATAGATATGAGAAGAAGTAATATTTATCCAAAAGGTGGTAGTTATGAACCAACTATTGGTTATCCATATAATTTTTTTCTCAATACTGCATTTGATCCTCCTGATGGTGTATATTATCAATTATATAAATATGCAGCAACATATATAGCCCAAATGACTCCATATTATTCTAATTTAATGAGAATTCGTAATAAAAAATATGATCCAGAAATTGCTAAAAAATCTATTTCAGATATTATTGATTATTTTAATGATTGTGATTCAAGTGGAAATTATAAATATTACTCTTATGCAGAGAAACAGATAGCTGAAAGAATAAAAACATCATTATTACAAAATTTTGCATATATTACATATTATGACGTATTATTTCAAGATTATGCTCATTATGTTCCTGGGATTTATGGTAAATGTATTAAAAATTTTGTACTGTTATATGACAGTTCATCAAATCCTTTTATATCTGATTATGTAGATTATCAACATATGCAAAATATAGATGCATCCGGTAATATAACACCTATAAATCCTCCTTATTATTTCTATAATAAATCAAAAGAATATTTTGATGTGTTTGTGGGATATGATTCAACACGTAAACAACAAGTATTTAATTATCTTGATAAAATAATATCTAATGTATTACCACAATTAAATTCTAATTTAGGAGAAGTTTATTTTAATGGATTTTCAACAAAAGCCGATATTATTAAATTTATGATATATATTATCATGATTGATATTTTTAATGATTTAAATATACCTTTTGTATTACAAAAATTAAATATGGATATTGATATTTATGATACAGTACTTGATACATTATATAAAGAACAAAAATTAGATTATTTCAATACTATTAAAAATTTAACCATACCAAGAACTTCGGATATTGTTATAACAAATGATAAAAAAATAACATTCTCATCAGATTTACAGTTTATTGATTATTTATATGAAATACCTGATTATTATACACAAACAGAAATATTATATTATGGTTCACCATTAGATAATTGGCTACGTAATGTAATTTATAAAAATCCAGTAAAATACTGTTGGGTTCCAGAATTAGCCTATTATTTATTAGAAAGTTATAGTTTTTATTTAGATGAATTATTAATTGATGAATACAATTCTAATTTATTATCATTATTAGATAAAATTGAATTTACTGCAAATCATAAGAAAGGGATAAATAAATTAATAGGTAATACTGAATATAATACTAGATATGATACTAATAATAAAGGGGATTTAAATTTACGTATACCATTAAAATTTCATTTTTGTAAAAATGAAGGATTATCAATTCCAATGATTAATATGTTATATACTAAAGGTACTATAAAATTTAAATTAAGAAAACTTGAAGACTTATTGATATATGATACAAATGCAATTATTACAAAAAGACCAAAGATAAAGTGTAATATGAATGTACAATATATTTATTTAGAAGAAGAAGAAAGATTGCGTATTTCTAAATCAAAAATGGAATTTCTAATAGAAAAATTTAGATATGGAGGTAAATTTAAATATAATTATAATAATTTAATTGATAATAATAAGATTATTACAAAGTTAGTTTTAGCCGATCCTACAAAATATATATTATGGAGATTAAAAGTGATTTTTCCTGACAAAATGAAATATAATTATACATGGAATATTAATGGTTATCTAGATGATAATTATAACATAATAAAAACTGTAGATTATATCAAGATTTATTTTAATGGTTCTACACGTGAACAAGGACAAGAAAAATTATTTAATACAATTAATCCACATCTAAGATATGTTGGTAGTTTAGAAAATGATGAATATATGCACATATACGCGTTGTATCCATTATTATATCAACCTTCTGGTAGTGCTAATTTAACAAATGTTGATGATATATTAATTGAACATCAACTTAATCCACAGTTTATTAATGATTTAGAAACAAAAGGACTAAATTTTGAAATAGAATATTGGGCATTTGGATACAATATTATGCGATATATTAGTGGAATGTGTGCACCAATATTTTATATATAATTTAGTTAACTTAATAATAATTTAGTTAACTTAGTTATCAAATAATACAGCTCCTAATCCATTAGATATTCGTAATATATTATATGTTTCGGCATATGCTCGCAATAAACCAATATTTGATGTAGATAATATAGGATTAATAGCCATTTTTATTTCTATTGTTTCTACTTTACTCATATTACAAGTCCCGGCATGTTGTAATGCTATTGGATCTAATGTAAAAAAATATTTATTAACACCAATTGGTGGAATATTTTGACATTTTTCATATGTTTGATTTAATCTAAAATATTTAGAATCTCTATAACTTAATCTTTCTTTTTGATTGAACAATATTGTCTCTGTTTTTGCTAAACTACTATCAAAAGTAGGAACTGGTTCACCTTTCACATATATTTTAGATGTTATATCTGTATCTTGTATTATTTTCTTACGCGGTGTTATAGAATAATTGTAATAATCTAATGCATCATATAAATATTTTTGTTGTAAAACCCATACAATATATTTACATGGATTATCGATATCAATACGTATTGTTTCACTTGGACCAACTATCTGATTATATTCTGTAAAATATAATTGTTCTATTTTATAATCTTGTTTTGTTTGTGCAAATTGTAATCGTTCATCTTCATCTACAAAAATATAATTAATTAATAAATATGTATCACCCAAAATTAATGTTTTTAATTTATTATATTTATATGTTGCCGGATTTATAGTAATTGAATTTGTATTTTGTGTTGCAGGTAATGCATAAAAATTCGTGGTCATACCAATAATTCTATATTTATTTGTTACAATTACATTTGGTGGAAGAGGTTTAAAATTATTTTGTGTCAATAAATTATAATATAATTTCTTGGAATATGGATCAAAACTTCTAAAATATGCATATACAATATTACCATCAATATTTTGATATATGCATTCGTTTTCTTCAAAAGCCACAACATTGTCTTCACATATAATATAATGTGATGGACTAAAGATTAAACATTCATTCCATGCTTTTAATGATAAATTTATTTTTATATCTGAATATTGTAAACTAACTAATGGTAGAGCATTAGCACTGGAACGACAAAACCAGAATTGTAATGGTATATAAATACGATATGGTTCTTTTCCATCTGATAGATCTATTAGATCAGGCACATCACCTATCATTCTTTTAAATGAATCCAATTTTGCATTTGGATTAAACATTTCATTCCATAACATCATCCATTCACCATAATGTTTGCATATTTGTCTTCCATTTATTTCAATACTTATGGTATTTATTAATGAATAACCAGGATATCTAACCCAAGCTACCTTTGTTATACCATCTCCAAATGATTGTATCTTGGGTAGATTTATAACTAGATATGATTTTTCCATCAGATCACCATTTTTACCGATAGTAGCTGATACTTGTGAATTAAAATCAGGCCTCTGTAGAAAGTTTTGACGTATTTCTTCACGCGAAAAATTTGTATGTCGTTTATACACTATTTTAAAATATGTTATTTGTGGATCATTTGTTAAAAATATATCTTCTATACCATATGCTACTAGTTGCAATATACTTCCTGTCATATTATTATCTAAGAAAGATATTTTTATGTTAATTTCTCAACATAAAAATAATTTAGTTAATAATTATTATTTACTTATTAATTTACTGGTCTGATAAATGGGGTTGATGCACCAGAAGCAACAAGTAACATTGGACGATAAACTTGTTCAATTAATGCAGTAAGGAGAGAGACTTGATCGCGTGATGTGCGGTTAACACAAGATTCAAGGCTAGAAATAGATTTACGAATATTTGGAATAGTAGTTGAGCTCTTAATTTCATTGAGACTGACAACATTTCCAAGACCATTTGTTACAACATTGTCAAGATTAATGAATGCTCTAAGATCATCTAATGCACGTTGAACACGCTCATTATTTTTTTCAATTTCACCAATAGCTTTTTCAATACGATCGTGATCTTCTTGTACAAGTTCTTTACCTTTTGCTTTCATTTCTTCTTTAATAGTATTGTATATTTGTCTTAAATATTGTGCTTGAGGATCAGCTTCAGCACCACCAAGTTGGCCACTACCTAAACCCAAACCTGAAAAACCAGCGAATGGATTAATACCCATTGCTAAATTAGAATTTAAACCTGGTCTGAACATGGATAACATATCGTGTTGTGGAAGCATATTAAGACCCTGTACGGCAACACCGAGAGAACGGGACATAATGGAAGCAGCATCACCACGATTGATATGTTGTGGTGCTCTGAAGTATGCGAGATTTGATTTAGTTGAAAGAGTTTTTTGTGGAAGATCACTGAGATTAGCATTATCTGCAGAATGAAGAACTGGATTAGCACGTTGTAAATCGATTACGCGTTTAAGATAAGCGCATAATTTTTTATTTTTAAGAATGGCTTCTGCTGTTCTTTGGCCTTTTTCAGAACCCATTTTAGCAGAAAGTCTTCCAGCAAGAGAAGAAGTCCATTGAACATAATGTTCGGCTGGACCATTGTTAATATCTACTAAAAAAGTACTGAGTAATTTGTACATAGTTTGAGGGTTCATTTGTCTAACTTCTTTTTCTGCTTCAGCATAAATATCTGAATCATTGATATTACCTAAGCAACGAGACAGTTCTACTGGATTTCCTGTAAGAATACAGCTAAAAATTGTTGCAGGAACACCTTTTGTTAAATCTGTATTACCAACAGATGTTACTTTACCATCAGCACCTTTTATTTGTAATTCACCATTGGCATCACGAGAATATACTTTATCATCGGCCATATCATAGTATATTTCACCCAAATCACCTACATTGCTGAGGTTACGTTGACTTGATTTCATTTGAGCAGAATAAACTGCTTTAATGAATTTATCAACGTCGAGATCATTTTTTTTCCAGTCTTCAATACCTGCTAAAGTACCACCGCGTTGATAACCACCATTTAAAAATGAAGTACCACCCTTTACTCTTTCTAAATAATTTACACGCAAAAAGTCTACTTTTAATTTATTTCCATTCTCATCTACGGTATTGGGAGGAAGCTGAGGAATACATTGACCAAAAACTGTGTTATTATCTTTTTTACCTTCATGTTTTCTAAGATTCATACGAACAGTGTTTGGATCTGTATATGTTGGTGATTGAGATGGAGCATCTGATACAAAATTAATATTTTTTTCATAAAATTCGCGAGTATCGGGTGTTAATGAACCCCAATTTTGGTAAATTTTATAACCTAAATTTTGTGCAGCATGTACATTAGAAACAGTTTTGTTCGTATGATTGCCGCTAATTTTATCAAGTTCAGAATGATATACTCCAATATTAAAAATGAAAGTTATAAATTTAGAGGATAACACATTTTTCCCTATTGTTTCGTTGATTTCTGTAAATCCAGTGTAATTGCGAGCATTCATAAGTGCCCAAATAGGATGATTTAAAACTGTATTTGAATTGTGAGAACAATTTTCATAATTAGAACCATCATAGTTTAATGTGACGTAAAGTCTTGCTAGTTTTCCAACAGCATCACCAAAGAAATGTTCTAATTGATCATAGGTTGAATCTCTTGACATCTATATATATATCTTATAAGAAAAAATATTATTTTATATATTTTATAAATTTTATTTGTAAATTTTATTATTAATTATATTATATTTTGTTTATTATATTATATTTTGTTTATTATATTATATTTTGTTTATTATATTATATTTTGTTTATTATATTATATTTTGTTTATTATATTATATTTTATTTATTATAATTTGTTTATTATATTATATTTATTATATATATTATATTTTGTTTATTATATTATATTTTGTTTATTATATTATATTTTGCTTAAAACAATAAAAATTTAATATAATCTTATATTATAATATGAATACTGAAACATTACTTGTATTAATTGTCATCGGATTAATTTTAATATATCTTATATATAAAAATCAAAATTCTAATCAATATAGTGAAAATCTTGAAAACGTAAATAATAATGTATCTAATACTACAAAAACAGAAACTAATAAAAAAGTATTAGGTGTATATTATACTAATTGGTGTGGTTATTCCAGACACTTTTTAAGTGATTTAGAAAATGGTTTACAAAGAGATCTTGAAAAACATGTAACCGTTAAATTAATTGATTGTGAAACAGATGAAAATAAACAATTATGTAATAAATTAGGTGTAAGAGGATATCCAACTCTTATTTTACATACTGAAAATGACAATATAATGTATAATGGTGATAGATCCCATGACGATTTATTAGAATTTGTCCAACATTAAAAAATATTTTTAAACTTAGTTATATTTGTCAACTTAGTTATATTTGTCAAACAATTTTTCTCCAATTTCATTTAATTCTTTTTTCATTTCAAGATTATCTAATAATCGCAGGGGGACATTACCATATCCATATACAATTCCATATAATCCACCAGCAATAGCTCCTACAGTATCACTATCACCGCCATGTAACATTGTATAATACATTAATTTTTCCCAATTACCATCACAATCACATAACCCATCATATGCCATTATAACTGAAGTAGGGCCATTTCCACCTGCCATAAATGTTGGGTGTTTCATATTATATTCGATTGATTCATTTAATTCAATCATTGTCTTTATTCTAACTATTATATTAGACGATGTTTTTAAATGTAATTTTTCTTTTTTATCTGAAAAAAACATTTCTACATATTTCTTCCATATACGTACAGTTGTTCTGTAATCATAATAAATATTATCATCATTTTTATTAATATATTTTTTAACTTTTTCAGATTCATATAATTCTATTAATAAAAATGGCCATAAATTGATGCCAACATTATTTATAGCAAGTTTTACAAAGAATGCACTTGCTAATCCTGCTAGATAACCTACTGGGGAATTATGTGTAATCATACTCGATATGATTGATGTATTTATTAGTTTATCAATATCTTCATCTTTATGAAATCTTAAACCAATAGATAATGTTCTCATTGAACATCCATTGCCTCCAGAATTAACATTATATGCTTTATGCCGTTGATCTTGTGTATCTGTCCATTGTAATATAGCAGTAGCAGTCATTAATCCAAAACCTCTTTCTATTTTATTCTTTTTTTCTTGTTTATACATTTTTTTTAAATTTTTCTTTAATTTAATAATATCATCTTCTTTTACTATATTATTTTTATCAAATTCACAATCTAATATAAAATTAGCAATTTCATAACCAATTAATGTATCATCAGATACATTCCATCCTTTTAAATCAATCATGCTTATCCCACCTTTACTAATAAAATCTGATATTATTTCTATTGTCGCTTTTAATATTGACATTATTGATGTACCCATGTCGTTATCATTTAATAAATTAAATTCCCATAATGAATTATTATAACCAATTGTATCTCCTAAGGCATGCAATAAAAATAATGCTATATATTTATCTTTTTTATTACTCATATAATATAAAAATATATAATTTTATTTTTTGTTAAATAACTAAAAAATAAATTGTTAACTAAAAATAAATTGTTAACTAAAAATAAATTGTGTTTAATTCTACTTAAAAATATATAATTATAAAATATATATAATGGATAATATCGACGATTCTACATTATTTGAACAAATGAAACAAAGATCTTCAAAAAGTAATAATAATTCAGATAAAGATAATAGAGATAATAATAGAGATAATAATAGAGATAATAATAGAGATAATAATAGAGATAATAATAGAGATAATAAAGATAATAGAGAAAATAGAGAAAATAAAGAAGATAATATAAAACGTATAGAAAAAAATGGTTTTGACTATTATAAAATTTTAGGAGTTGATAAAGATACTAATATAAATGATATTAAAAAAAAATATCGTAAACTTCTTGCTAAATATCATCCTGATAAATATAAAGATTTTCCAGAAAAAGATCGTAGAACAAAAGAAAAACAATTTCAATTAGTACAAATGGCCGGAAAAGTATTAACTGATGAAAGTGCTAAAAAAGTATATGATTTAGAACAAAAAACTATTAAGAGTAAAGATTTTGTAGGACAAAAAAATTCATTTGAAGAATTTATTAAATTACAAGAATCTGGCATGACTGAAGAAAATAAAAAGAGAGCACAAATAGATTTTAAATCTGAATCAGATAAAATAAATAAATTAAGAGGATTTGATCCAAATAAAATGGATGATAAATTAGATAAATCTGATTTAGATAAACATATTAACGATTTAAAAGCTAGACGTGATATGGATGAAATTGAATTAACAAAAAAAAATATTTTCGAAGGACGACAATTTAATCCACTTGAATTTAATAAATTATTTGAAAAAGATAAAAAGAAACAAGAAAAGAAACTCAAGAAAAAACAAGATTCTGGAGAAGTTGTTAAATTTGGTGAAAATTTTACATCATTTAACGATAATGGTATTGAAAATTTTATATCAGTTGATGCTGATTATGGTGAATTATTTGGATCTGATAATTTTAAAGAGAATAATATGTTTGGTAAATTAAAAGAAGAATTTTCAGTATCAGATATATCATCCGATGATGAAGATTATAATAACGCATATGATAAACATAATAAAGATAGAGATCAAAAATCTACTGATGATTTATATTCTAAAATGATGAGAGACAGAGATATGTTTGATAATAATCTTAAAGATACAAAAACTGCAGGATTTAAAGATGTAATGGAAGATCAATTTGGTATTTCTAGACAATTCGGTAAAATGATTGGTCGTGATGTAACTCAAAAAGTTAAGCCATCGAGAATTGATTCTGATATGGTCAATGTATATAATAAGATGATTGGATATGATTCTGATTTAAGCGATGAAGAATAAATTATTTTAATGCGATAATAAAAAATAAAACATACAAAATAAATATTCCAAATAAATATCTAAAATCTAATGATAAGATACATGTTACTATAAAACACTAATCACATATGAGTCGTGTTTTAGACTAAGGGAAAAAAAGTTTAACTTTTTCCGTTACTATAAAACACTAATCACATATGATTCGTGTTTAGACTAAGGGAAAAAAAGTTTAACTTTTTCCGTTACTATAATCGATGGATTAGATTATGCTGATTATGAATTTTATCTTAAAGAAAATAAACCATCAGTTAATATCCTTTTACTGACTGAAAAAAATATTCAAAGTTAAAGGAGTCTTAACTGACGTAGGTGTTATAACACCTATAGTCGGTTAAGGGATAACAATAAATGACGAAAAAATAAAAAATAAAAAATGATAATATTATAAATTTTATTATTTAATTATTATTTAGTAATTGTTAATTTATCTAATTTTTTATTTGTGATTTATACTTTTATTATTTATTAAATTTGTATTATATTGTTCATATATTTGTTTTGCATATAATAATTTATCTTTTTCAGCTATTAGAGTTTTTCTTTTATCACAGTATAAATCTAAATGTCTTTTCAAATTTCCTTTTATTCCAAATTTTTTATCACAAAAATTACATTTTTGTTCGTTATGTATAGATTTTTTATACATAATTGTTATTTTTTTTTCATAATTCTTTATTTTATTTATAATATCTTTATAATCTTTATCATCTATATTTTTATTATCATTATTCTTAATATTTTTATCTATTGTTGATTTACATTTATTTTCTCTATTATAATGTTTTAATAATAAATAATCATATTTAAATGATTTTTGACAAATTTTGCAAATATATTTTTTAATAATATTATCAGTATTATTAATATTCACAATCACATTACAGTTATATGTGTCTATATTATTTTTATTTTCATCTATTTTTAATATTTTTGTTTCACATTTATTTTTTCTATTATAATGTTTTAATAATAAATAATCATATTTAAAAGATTTATGACAATTTTTACATGAATGTTTAAAGTTAATATTCATATTATTATTATTATTAGTATATTTTTTTATATCATTATTATAATTGATATCTATAATATCTTTATTTATAGTAACATTATTATTTTTAAAATTTGAATTGATACAATCATTTTCCTCTTTACCATATTTAATATCAATTGTTTTATTTATACGATTCATAATATTTTCTAGTTTTATCTTATTTTTACTCCACACTAATATTTTAGCGATTTTATTATTATTATTGCGATCTATTCTATTTGCTCTAGATATTCGTTGTATTATATTTATTGGATTATTATTTGGATGTGTCAAATATACAGAATCACATTCTTGAATATCGATGCCTTCGTCTAATATATGTACATTGCATAATATATTTATATGAGTATTATCATTTTTAAATTTATTTAAGATTTCTATTCTTTTTTTCTTTGTAGTATTATATGTTATTTCATACACTTTTATATTTAATTCGAAATATATATTTATAATTTGTAATATTTTAAAAAAGTTATTACATTCATCAATAGTCTTTAAATATACAATACATTTTTTGAATCCTAATAATTTTATCGAATCTAATAAAAAATATGATTTATTAATCAATATCGTTTTTTCTATTATAGATTTATCTACTTTAAGATCATTTATTTTATCAAGAATTCTATAATTATTTGGATAATAAAAATTATAATCACAAATATATTTATATTCTATTGCAGTTTTCCAAGAAAGTTCATATTTACTATCTCCAAAAATATTTTTATAATTATCTACATTTAATGGTGTAGCTGATATAAATAATGTTTTAGATTTACTCGACATTATTTTATAAATATTATTTTTTTTATTTGTTATCATATCGAATGATAAATTATGAAATTCATCAATAATAATTAAATTTTCATCAATATATGTTGTTTTTAATATTTTCCATATTACATCACTTGAATCATATGTTGATGCTATAATATTTTTATTTTCATTTAATTTAATATTATTAATATCTCGTTCTGCATTACAATTGACCAATATATAATTTATATTTTCATATTTTGAATAATAATTTTTATAATGAGATAATATTTGTTCAGTAGTAGATATTAAAGGTGTTAAAATAAATATATTTTTATAATCAAGAGATAACAAAAAAGATACAAAAGTTTTTCCAGTTCCACAAGGCATTGATAATATACTTTTATTATATTCTTTAAGTTTATTATAAGCTTCTAATTGATAATCTCTAGCTTTAAAATCTATAATTTTATTATTTTTGATAAGAGGTATATTTATATATTTAATTTTATTTTGCCTACATAAAATTTGTTGTGATAATTTACCAGAATAATATACTATTGGATTATTAATTGAATTTTCTGCAATAAAATTATAAAAACCAGATAAATCATAAATACTAATATTATTATCGATACCTGTTGTAGAATAATTTTTACATTGTATATAGTCTATTGTATCATCATTTTTTATGCCAATAATATCACAACCAATATCATCACAAATTATTTCATTTTTATAAAATCTATTATCTAATATATTACTAGGTATATCTTTCCATAGATAACAATTTTTATATTTATCTTTTATAATATTTAATATATAACTTTCATATTCTTCGCCATCTTTTAATTTATTCATAATATTATTATGAATAAATATTATCTTTATATAATATATGTATTATTATTTTTTTATCTTTTTAGATAAACTCATAATAAATTAAAATTTTTTTTAATATTATTATAACCTTCATAATACATTTCTTTCTTTTTCTCAGGAGTTAATTCAAAATTAAATGTATTATTATCATTTAAAATTAGATTAAACACCGAATTTTTATATATTTGATTTTCATATTTATTAAATCCATTAAAATAAACTATACCCAATATTAATAATATATATTCTATTATATTCGAATGTTTTGATGGTAATTCTGCCATAATATTAATTCCAATAACTTTATCTAATTGATCATGAAATATACTTATTGGAAAATTTTCTAATAAACCACCATCTACATATTTTTTATTATTATATTCTACAAATGGAAATAATATAGGCACAGCTGATGTCATTTTTATTGCTGTAATTAAAGGCATTTCAGGATAAGTTTCATATGATATATATTCCACTTGTTTAGTATTTATACAAACTGTTGTTAGTATTAATTTCTTTTTTGTTTTTTTATATAATTCTATTAATTTAATATCTGGATTTATATTTTTTAATTTTAATTGATTAACAAAAATTTTTTCGCAATGTTCATAATGACATAATGAATATGTATCAAAAATGTTTGTAATATTTATATCTGTCGTTTTCGATATATCAAATATTTTGCTAAATTTATATATTTCATCAACAGTATATCCGATATTTAACATAAATGATAATATACCACCGATTGATGTACCAGCATATGTATCAATATTTTTTAATAAATTTTTTTCTTCTAGATATTTTAAACATCCAATAATATACATTCCTTTCATTCCACCTCCAGCTAATACTAAAATATTTCTTTTAGAATTATTTATATTACATAAAGTTTTTACTTCATTTTCTATATTAATATTTAAATTCTTATCATTTATAATATTTGTAATATTTGTAATATTTGTAATATTTGCAATATCCATTTATTAATATAAATTGTGTTATTTTTATTTTGTTAATAACGAACTATCTAAATAACTTTGCTAGTTTAATAATGTTTTTTTTCATAATATTATAATATATATGGATAATAAGCCGTTTTCACATATGAATATAGAAACTTTAATGCCTTCAAATAATCATAATTATAATCGTAATAAGAAATTAGACGTATTTACTATATCTGATGGTAAAAAAATTAATGTTGAACCGGATAGAGATTTTAATTCAGCAGAATTATTAAATACTATACAAGAAAGAAGAAGAAAATTAAGAAACTGGTTAGTTGATACTTATAATCAATGTTGTTATCGTATAAAAGAAGCTAATAATGCAGGACTTTCTGATATCATTTTTGAATTGCCAGAAATTATTGTAGAGAATTCATCATATAGACATAAAGATGCAATAGAATATATTTCAAAAAATTTACGTGAGCAATCTATAGATACATTAATTTTAGATAAAAATAAACTATTTATTACTTGGAAATATATAGAATTAAATTATAGTAAATTTGAAATACAAAATAATAATAAATAATTATTTATTAAATTATTTTTTTCTAATTAACATATCTAATATAATAATAATAAAAATACCTAAAATAACAATAATAACAATTTCTTTTATTGTCATTTTTTGAGATTTACTAAACTTTATATCAAAAATATCATTTGTTGTGTTATTATTTATATTATTTGATGAAATACCTAAATTTAAATATTTTATTAATTTATTTTTACAATTATTACATTTTTTTATATGATCAAATATATTATCATCATTTCTTGAACATTCATCATAATTAATAGAATGAATAATATTAGAAAATAGTTTATCACTTTTTTTGTCACCTTTTTTATTTGCAGCATTGTCTAAATACATATCTATTGATTTTGAATCTATAGATTCAGAATCTATCAGAAATGAATCACTAAAAATAGAATCATTTGAATTTAAATTATTTGTATTATTTGTATTAGAAGATTTATATGTGCTAAAGGAATATAGAGACTTATTATCAAAATTATTTGAGTCTTCTTGATTATTTAAAGTATAATAATTATCATGATTAGTTGGATTATTTTTATTCATATGTAAAAAACTAAATTTTTGATTATTTAATACATTATCTATATTTTTTTTCCATAATTTTTGTTGATTATCATAATCGTCAGATACTTTTTTTACCATAGAAGTCTTTTTATTATTTATTTCTCTTGCTAATTTATCTAAATTATCTGATTCAAAATCAGAATAATTATAATATTCATTCATATAAATATAATATATATTTATTATTTTATTTTATCACAAATATATAAAAATAAAATATGTTTTAAATATATGCGTATTTAAACATATAATACTTTCTATTTAAAATATATAATGACTGATTTTAATAATCAAGGATTTACAGAAGGTACTAATTTTATGGTTGATATGTTAGCAAATTCTGATAAAATAGAACCAGAACATAAACGATGGAATTATGATAAAAATAATGATGATGTTGATGATAATTTTAATGACTATGTTTCACACCATGAAGATAATAAAACACAAAATAATATAAATGATGTTAATAATAATGATAATAATGATGTTAATAATAATAACAATGATAACAATAATAATAATGATAACGCACATACAAATAATAATACATATAATAATACACAAGGACAATCTGAATCTAGAACACAACAAAGTGATTCTAAACCTAAATCAGATACTAACAAATTTATTGATGAAGAATATGAAAGTCTAACACCCCTTGAAAAACGTTTACGTCGTTTAGATATAATGAGATCACTTGGTGAATTACATGAGTTAGGTTGCAAGGTTACAAACTACAATATTGATGATGATTATTATATGATGAAATATGAATTAGATTTACATAGAAGTATTAGATCTAAAAGAAATTGGTTAGGATTATATTCACATATGTTAATTGGTGGCATAAAATTTGTTGAATTGATAAATAATAATTATAATCCATTTGATTTCTCATTAAAAGGTTTAAGTGATGAAGTTAATGCTGATAAAAATACTTATTATGAAATTTTAGGTGAGATTTATGAATATCATAATGTTCCGGGAAAAAAAATGAATCCATGGTTTAGATTATTTGTATCACTTATTGGTGTAGTGGTTGTAGTTGGTGGCAAGAATAATGCCCATAAATTTATGCCAAATAAATCTAAAAAATTAGAAGAAGATGAAGATTATATTGAAAATTTAAGAGCACGTGCCGCTAAAGATTCACAATCTAAACTTTCAAATAAATCTAATCAACAAAATCAACAAAATCAACAAAATAATCAAAATAATCAAAATCAACAAAATAATTTAGATGAATATATGAATAGACAACATGAACATGCGGTACAAAAGACACGTGATTTAGAAGAATTAAAACGTCAAGAATTAGAATATCAACGTTATCAACAAATGTTAGTAGAACAAAAACACAAATTTAATAATATGAAAAAGAGTTTAGAAATGTCTGCAAGTGCTAATGCATTATCTTCTGCAAATTCCTACAATTCTAAATCATCACTAAAATCTTCAGTAAAATCATCACAACAATCGCCAAAATCATCAAAATCATCAAGACAATCAAGACAATCAAAACAGTCAAAACAATCAAGACAAAGAGAACAAGATACTATATCCGAAATGTCAACAAATTCATCAAAAACTACACAAACATCACAAAGCATGGTATCACAGATTTCTATAAATAAGAATCTTGCAAAAAAATTAAGCAATGATAATAAAAAAAAATCAAAAGATATTACAATGGACCAAATATCGTTTGGGTCAAATAAAAAAAGATAATAAGATAATTATTACTTAAATAAAAATTGAATTTAAATTGAATAAAATTATATACAATTAAAGATATAATTATATATAATTATAATGTCGTCGCTACATAAACTAGAAAATAAATCTGAACGTAAACCTGAACGTAAACCTGAACGTAAACCTGAACGTAAACGCGGGCGTCCACCAAAAAATATGATAGTGTCAAAACCTATAAAACAAATAGTAGAGAAAAAAGATTCAGAAGAACAATTGGTATTATATTTACCAAATTTTAATGATGATAATAATAAGACTGATAATGAATTTTTATCAGTTTCTGAAACCGAAACTAAAAATAAATTTAAGCATCTAACAGAAAATATTTCTGATCAATCTGAGTCTAATTCAGAATCTGAGTCTAATTCAGAATCTGAATCAGATAGTGATAAAAATAATAAAGAAATTATTTCTGATTCTGATACTGATATTGTTGATTCTAATAAAATTGATAAAAAGAAAAAAATACAAGAAAAAAATAATAATATAAAAGATAAGAAAGAAAGAAAACGTAATATCAATATAGAAAAACTTATTGAAGAACTACATAAAAAAGATGCAATAATAATGACATTAAAATCTAAACTAAAAGATAAATCTTTATATAATGAAAATTCAGTTGGTTTAACAAAAGATAATAAAAAAAAACTAATGAATATTGGTTTAATTAGTGTTAATAATAATAAATTACAAATAGCTGAGAAATCAGATATAGCTTGTTGGTGGTGTACACATAATTTTGATTCATTACCATTATTTTTACCAGAACATTATAAAGATGACAAATATTTTGTATTTGGTAATTTCTGTAGTTTTTCATGTATGTTAGCATATAATGATAATCTGGATGATTACCGAAAATCTGTAAGAAGTAGTTTAATCAAACAATTATATAGAGATATTTTTGGAGAAAATAATATGTATATTAAACCAGCAGGTCCGCGAGAATTACTCAAAAAATTTGGAGGAATACTCGATATAACTGAATATAGAGATCCAAATAATGTCTGTAAAAAAAATTATAAAATGACTATACCACCAATGATACCTCTTCTATCCGAATATGATGAAATTGTGATGGATTAAATTATTTTGTTTCAGTTACAGATTTAGTTAATCTTTTTTTACTTTTTATTTTTTTAATTTGTAATTGATCTTCAGAAATATCTTGTATTTTTTTCTGGTAATATTCAGGAATATCTCCATCAAATATGTGATGAAACCCTTGCAAAAAAGAATCACATATATCGTCACCTTTATTATCATTTTGTTCTACTGCTTTTTTTAATAATTCTTTTTCATTATCTTCTAATAGAGCATTAACATATATAATTGATAAACCTTTTTCAATAGAATAATATTCTCTTGCACTTTTTGCCTTTTCTAATGCCGAATCTGTAGTTTTTTTTGCTACTTTTAATTTATTAAGAGGAGATGCAAATTTTACAAACTCAATTTTATTAATATTTTTATCTATTATTCCTCTTATTACAAAATATGTATATAATGCTGATGCTATAGTTTTAATAGATGGGTTAATAAGAGATGGTTGATTTTCAATCCATACTCCAGAAACATCTAGAAAATCTTTATTTTCATCAAGTTTGCGTGTTAATTCAGATATTAATTCTTGTATTGGTTGTTGTGAACAATTCTGTCCAGTAATTTTTTTTGGTTTAAATTGTGTTAATACTTTTTTAGAAAGAGTTTCATGTTTTTCACACCATGACCATTCGTCTTTACCGCATAAATTTATATATGATTTTTCTCCACATTTTACACATTTATAAATATCAAGTTTAACAGGCTCTGTTTTTAATTTTGCACAATGTACTTTGCAAACAGTTAGTTCATTCATTCTATCAGTTATAATTTTTTGTCTTGCTATTTTACCACAACATTTCTTTGTTCTCAATTCAAACTGACAAACATCACGTTTATCAACAAGATTTAATATACCACATCTTAATAATTTACACTTATTATCTTCTGTGTTTTCAAGTAAAGAATAAGCCATATTTTTTACACCAACATCCCATGATATGTATTTCATATATTTTATATATGTTATATAATGATAATTTACTTAACTATAATAAACACAATTTAAAACTTGAATTAAAAAAATTGAATTAAAAATTGAAATTCAATTAAATTAATTATATATATGATATATACACAATATTATAATTAAATATAATGGATGATAAAACACTATTACGCAATAAAATATTGGATGCATTAGTAATAAAAAAATTGCCTCCAGATGTGAGTATTTCTACAATGACAGTATGTTGTGATTTAGATATAGAATTTAGAGTTAATAATATTGCAAACTATATTGATTTAAATAAAGATTCTATTATTAATATTAGTTATGGTAGAAATGACGATCCGTCGACCAATAGATCTATGTTTCCACGAAAAAAAACAAAAAAGAAGAAAAAGGGAAAGAGAGTATTTTATAATCAAGTATCTTTGGCGATTATGGTAGAATCTAAAAAAGAAAAACCGATTAATATAAAATTATTTACAAATGGTTCTATACAAATGACAGGATGTAAATCTGTTGAAAATGTTATCGACGTTCTTGATAAAATATTTAATGAATTAAAAGTTGTAAAGGCCGTAATAGATTTAAAACAGATGAAAATGATAGATAAACCATTTATTAATGATCATACAAAATTATATTTGAATTATATTGATAATATAGTAATAGGTATGATTAATAGTAATTTTAAATATCCAAATAAAATTGATAGATTAAAATTATATAATCAATTAAATATTGATAATATTGCAAGTAAATATGATCCAAGTAATCATGCTTGTGTAAATATTAAATATCATTGTATCGATAAAACAATATCTATTTTTGTTTTTGAAAAAGGACCGATTGTTATTACTGGAGCAAAGAATTGTGAACATATTTTTGCAGGATATACTTTTATAAATAGATATTTACTTACAAACCATTTTAAGATTGCAAAATCTACTGTTAATGTGTCAGATATTGATAATCTGATTTCCGATGAAACAAATGATAAAAAAAATAAAAAGAAAAAAAATAAAGATGAATTGTTTGAAAATTCAGATGATATTTTATCTGAACTAGGGTTATATGAATCAGATATAGAGTATGATTTAGATTTAGAATACGATAAATCAACAAAAAAATCTAATAAAAAGAAAAATAAAAAGAAAATTAAATATATTAAAAAAAAATCAAATGAAGATTCAGATGAGGAATTAAATGAAGCATTAAAAATATTAACATCTTAAATATAATTTAGTTAACTTAAATTATCAAGTTCTCTTAATTTATTTTTTGCTTCATCAAGTTTTTCTTGTATTGTTTTTGTAGATGCTTTAGATGAACACCATTTAATACCATTTAATTTCGGATGTTTTTCTACATTAAACCAATATCGTACATTTTGTTTATTTTTACCATATTTTTCAGAATAGAATAATACATATTTTGGCATATCTTCTTGTTTTAATCCTTCTGGTAGTGGTTTAGCATTATGTTTACGATTTCTCTTTCCGGTATTTTTATTTTGTTCACTCTGGGTAGCAAATCGTAAATTTTCTTTTCGATTGTCTAATTTATCTCGATTAATATGATCTACTGATAATGTAGCATATGCTTTAACATTATGTTTTTTACAGATTACTTGATGGAGATAAACATTTGTATTATTTTTATTATGATAACTTTTAGTAGATATATAACCATTTTTTTCATAATGCCAAGTAGGATAATTATTTTCAAAAGGATTGATAGTATCATTATAATCTTCTTTTGAAAAATATGTGTAACAATTAGTTTCACAATACATAATATAATATTCATTATTATTTTGATCTTTGACTAACCAGTGTGGATTTTTAATTGAACCAGAATCGCATCCTTGAGCTATAAAATGTCCCGGATGCGATGATAAAACAGTGAGTTTATCTTTATTTGGTAATTCATAATTTTCTAATGTTTTCCATGCATTTATTATTTTTCCATGTTTATTAGTAATAGAATCATTTTTAAATAATAAAATATTTAAGTCCTTTATAGATATGTTTTCATTTTTTTTAACTTCATTTATAAATTCTTTTAATTTTTTTTGTGTTAATGAATAAAATTCTTGTTTTTGTGTAATAATTTCATTATATTTATCAATATCTTCTTTAATATTTTGCATAGTTATTTTTATATTTTTAATTTTGTCATAAGTATCGAGATCTTGTAAATTTAAAAGATATTTATTAAAACCATTTAATTCGTGATTATTAATAATATTTTGTTCTGATTTATTATCATTTTGATTAATTAGATCATCATCTAAATAATCGTCATTTAATTCATTATCATTGATAATTTTTTTAAGATTAATTAATTTACGCATAAATTTTGTATCATTTATTTTTACAGACGCCTTTGTTTGTATCTGTTTAACTTTTTTGCGCGGAAGTTCATCGATTAATATAATAAATTCGTTGTTCATATGCTATTATTTCAGAAAATAATATATTGTATTTTACACATTATTTTTAATTCAATTTTTTAATTAATAATTAATCAAAAAATTTGTTTTTATATGGTTTTACTTCTGCCAACCAAATATATAAAGTAAAATACAATATATATTCTAGTTTGCGTAAGCAAGCCCGCCCATACCGCTCATAATTCTGAAAACGTTGTAAGAGAATGCAAAGATCCAGAGGAGAGAATCAGTTGCAACGTTTACAGTGACAAAACGTTTGGAAGAAAGGGCATCAGCAAATGTAAGGAAGAGTTGAGTAGTATCGATACGCGATAAGTTAGCAGTGCCAGATGGTTGGTGTTGTTCGGGGTGAAGACCGAATGAATAGACGTTAACACCATCAGCTGGAGTACGGGTGTGGTGTTGGTATGGTTGGACATAGTTGAAGTAATCACCGGTTTGTTGGTCAAATCTGTCATGACCATTGAGTTGGATTTTAGCAGTTGCAACTGGGTTGCCATTGCCAGCAAGGTCAAGACCATAGTTAAATGGTTGAGAGATGTTGACATCAGAATTGGCAGCACGGTTATCAGCTACACCCCAATCAGCACGTGGGACAGAAACATCGGCAAGAGAAAGATTAGCGAATGTATCAGCAGTAACATCAGCAGCAACGATGGTATTTGGAACACCAGAAGTGGTAACTTGTACTTGAACAGTAAGAGCAGTAACTTTTGTGGTAAGACCAGCAACGGCGTATGGGTTAACATATAAATTAGCACCAGAATAGGCAACGGTATCATTGTTTGTAACAACGAAAGTGAAGTCAACACCACCGTGATTTACGTTGATGATACCAACTTGACCAGATGGAACTGATTCGTAAGAAAGACCAGTTACAACTTGCCAGTCACCACCTGGAGCAGATGCAGATGATTGAACCATGCCGAGAGCAAGATTGTTAGCAGCATCTTGGAGAGTTGCTGCGGCATCACCATTGTAGTAAGCAAGGAAACGATCGGTGTTGCTGCCGAGGAAACCGCAACGAACAGCCCAGACTAATTCTTTGCAAGGATGGTTGAAGTCGAGTTTGAATTTTTGGTTAGAACCAGTGAGGGATTCTTCACCATTGTGTTGGACTTGTTCAATAAGGTATTCGTGACCAACTTGAGCCATACGACGTCGTTCTTCTTGGTCAAGATAGATGTAGTCAACGAGGATGCTGGTATCAGAAAGATCACCAGTTGCGTTGAGTGGATCAGATGTAAGAGCTTGGACAGTTTCACCATTGGTTTTAACAACACAATCAGAGAGTCTGTTGAATTCAATGTTGAAGCGAACTTCGTGGTATTGGAGAGCAATAAGTGGAAGAGCAAGACCAGTATTGCGGTTGAACCAGAATTGGAGTGGAACATATACGGTGTAACCGGGGACGGTAGCAGCAAGAGTTGTGCATGCTGGTACATCACCAATCATTTTGTTGTAACCACGTTCTTGGTCAACAGTGTGGGTAAGTTCATACCAGAGA
>Ga0214921_10002332_pt1 | contig 31083 bp, 21 predicted proteins | sample LL1505_MetaG_FD_177992 | JGI IMG/M metagenome (GOLD analysis project Ga0214921, IMG submission 177992) | Freshwater microbial communities from Lake Lanier, Atlanta, Georgia, United States - LL-1505 | ecosystem: Environmental > Aquatic > Freshwater > Lake | place: USA: Georgia | collected... | reverse complement strand
ATATTAACTGTTTACTAGTTCTTCTATTATTATACTAATAAAATGTGTGGAGAAAACCAGCATAGGACGCTCGGTGAGCACCTTAAAGGAAACTACCTCGTTACCTTCAAGTATTTTGTCGAAGGAATCGAGCAAACGGTGACATATGATCGTGATGACTACAATCGAGAACCTGCTTACTGGGAGGAAAGGTTTGCAGGTCTGCAAAAGTGCCACCCGGTGCGTGTACGTGCACTATCATTCGTCTGGTAGTTAGACGTGTAAGATAATATTATCTTAAATAATTTAACATTTCTTTTATAACTAATAAAATATGATTATAATAAATCTGCTAGTTTTTTATTAGCCTTATTTAATCTATCAATAATATCAGTTAAATCAATATCATTATTATTACATTTTTTATCAGATGTATTATTTAATTTACTTAAATTTTTTAATGAAACAATATTAGGTAATCCAAATTGATTTAAACCTACTACTTTATGACCTGATGGGATTGGTATAATCGCCTTTAATTGTTGTTGTTTTGCAAGATGTTGAATTTTATTTTTAAATAAATAATCCTTTGAATTATAGAAACGTTTATCCTGTTTCAATAATATTTCAATGTCATTAATTAAATTTAATATTGTTTCAGACATATATAATAATATTTATATTTTATATTAAAATTAATAATGTATATATCAAAAATAAAGAAACTACTAAGAATATAAATAAATAAAAAATTATTGTGAAAATTTTTATTTATTTATAAAAAAAATTTCTCGCGTGGAACACTTTTGACAATGGAATTAATTCCATTTTTCACGTGAAAATGAATGAGCTACATGCACCAATATGGAATTAATTCCTGATGAGAACCGATGGTATTTAGTATAAATATATATATCATGTTAATATGATATATGACAGGAATCATAAATTCCGTGGAATTATGTGTCAAAAAATGTCAAATGACCGTCAAATTTTTATTTGACAAATAATTCCATATGGAAAACAATGGTACATCCAAAAATAATATATTTAATTATAATAATATTTATAAAAATAGAAAGATTCTACTAAAAATATTAATGATAATATACCAAGAATATAAATTAATAAAAAAATTATTGTGAAAATTTTTATTTATTTATAAAAAAAATTTCTCGCGTGGAACACTTTTGACAATGGAAACGTTTCCTAGTAAATGAATAAACATGCTAAATTAATATGGAAACGCTATATGATATATATTGATGGTAAAATATAAAAATATAAATATGGTATTATTTATTATATGACATATAACGTGAAAAATCAAAATGCCATTTGTCAAAAATGTCAAATCTTTGTCAAATATTTATTTGACAAAAATGTTTCCATATAAAAAATATAAATAATAAAATAGATATATTGTTAAGATTATACTAAAAACATAAAATAAATATTTGATTATAATAATTTTATATTTATAATATTTATAAAAAATAAAGATACTAATGATAATTTAATAATTTTTTAGATAATATACCAAGAATATAAATTAATAAAAAAATTATTGTGAAAATTTTTATTTATTTATAAAAAAAATTTCTCGCGTGGAACACTTTTGACAATGGAAACGTTTCCTAGTAAATGAATGAACATGCTAAATTAATATGGAAACGCTTTATGATATATATTGATGGGAAAATATAAAAATATAAATACAGTATTCTTTATTATATGTCATATAACGTGAAAAATCAAAATGCCATTTGTCAAAAATGTCAAATCTTTGTCAAATATTTATTTGACAAAAATGTTTCCATATAAAAAATAAAATATTTTAATAAATAATAATGAGAATTTATAATTGTATAACATGTGATAAAAATTATAAGACACGTAGTGGTTTATGGAAACATAATAATAAAAATCATAATATAACTAATAATATTATACCAATAGTATCAAATACTACTGATATTATATGTAATAATAATACAATAGTAAAAACAATAAATGATAAAAATATTTGTAATATATGTAATAAAAAATTCAACTCGCGACAAGCCAAATGGATTCATCAATCAAAATGTAAAATACCAGAAATTAATAATTGTACTAAAATAATTAAATTACAAAATAAAAATAATTGTAAAAAAATAATAAATAATAATTATATAAATGATAATCGAAAACAAATAATAATAAATTATAATCCTGGTAATGAGCCAATTAGTCACTTATCATTAGAACAACAGAAAGAAATATTGGATAAAGGATTAAATTCATTACTACATTTAATAAAATTAACGAATTTTGATAAAGAAAAACCAGAATATCATAGTTATTGTGTAACAGCAATCAATGATAAACATGCATCAATGATAGATACTAATACACAAACAGTAATTAAAACGGATAAAGTAGAATTGTTTGATACTATATTATCTAATAATATAAATAAATTAGAAATGATAAGTAATAATAAAATATTTAGTAATACTGATAGAAAAGATTATAAGGATAAATTAGAGAGATTAAAAAAAGTATTATATGAAAAAAAGACAGGAATTAAAAAATATTATTCAGAAATAAATCTACTAAGTTTTAATAATAAAGAACAAATTATTGAAACGTGGAATATGGTTAGAAAAACATTAGATAATATTATAAATGAAGAAAACTTAAGTAAACATATTATTAATAATTAAATATTATTTTATCTTTAATAATAATAATGAAAATTGATTCATATTCTTTACAAGGAAAAAGAGAAAGTAATGAAGATAAACATTGTTATATTATGAATATAAATAATAGTGATACTACATTAAATCCAATTAATTTTATAGGAGTATTTGATGGTCATGGTGGTAAATTAGTCAGTTCTTATCTTAAGAAATATTTACCACCTTTTTTTTTAAACAAATTTAGATCTAATATTTATTTAAATCCAGAAAAAGCATCTAAATATATTAATAAAGTATATAATTTAATTCAAACTAAATTAATAGAAGACCATCCGCGAGCAGTGCAATATTGTGGTTCTACAGCATGTATAGGTATTGAATTCAAAGATACTAAAAATACAACAAAATTATGGATAATAAACCTTGGTGATTCACGTGCAATTAAATGTAATAAATTAAATATTGCAGAACAACTTACACAAGATCATAAACCAGATGTTCCGAGTGAAAAAAAACGAATTGAAGAAATGGGTGGGAAAATTACTTTTGATGGTGCAGATTGGAGAATAAAAGATTTATCATTATCAAGAGCATTTGGTGATGTTGATTGTACACCATATGTAATACATATGCCACAAATATATGATTATAAAATAAATTCAAATGATAAATTTTTAGTATTTGCATGTGATGGTTTATGGGATGTATTATCTAATCAAGAAGTAGCAAATTATATTCTTTTACTTATTACTAAAAATTATAAAGGAAATTATGCTAAAATGTTAGCTGAATTGGCATATAAAAAAGGTTCATTAGATAATATAACTGTTATAGTTTATTTATTCTAAATGACATTTAATGGAATCCATTTTTTAAATTTAATTGAATAAACACAATTAAATTTAACGGGTTTATCATTAATGATTGAATCACATAAATGAGAAATTTTTAAATTAGGTATTAAGGCAATTCCAATTTTATCTCCATTTATTTTTTCAGTTATGTCATATACATCTGGAATATTTGTTCTTAATAACCATAATATTTTATATTTCCCATTTAATTCATAAGAATAAGTTCTTGATTTAAGAAAATCAACAAAATCATGAATTACATGATATGTATTTGTTTCAATTGTTTCAACGTTAGTTGTGCTAATATTTACTTTATCTGGTTTTTTTTCAATATGTAATATATTAATACCAGATAATTTTGGATAGAAAATTATACCATTTGTAGGTATATGTAAATTAGGTAAATTATTAATCATTGTTTCCAAATCATTATAATTATATAATTTATTTAATTTAAATTCAAAATTATCACAATAAGATTTAGTTTCTTTTTTAAAATTATCTTTTAATACTATATCCAAATTATTAATTTTTTGATTCATTTCAATATCCATTTGCTGAATACCCATCAAATAAAAACAATCTTGTATTAAAAATATATATTCATTATTTGTATGAATTAGTTTTCCATCAAATATTGTGCCATTATATAAATTATCAGATGTATTTATATTTATCTGAATAATTTGTATAGATTTAATATCTAATTGTGATTTATGATATGACAATTTTTTCCTATCAATTGCAACACAATATTTAATATTATTAATAGATAACATCAAAATTAAATAATTATATCCTTTAAAATTTGGTGATACAAAATGTTCATTATCACGTAAAAATTTTAATTTTTGAACAGAATTTAATATAATATATCTAAATTTAGATAAATCTAATTTTAGATATAAATAATCAATAATTTTTCTCTTAATTTCTTCATTTACAATAAAACCGGTGCTATTCCCAAATATTGTTTTTCTATTCATTATTATTTAAGATTATTATCTTTTAAATAAAATTATAATTTATCAATTTTTAATTATAATGTATAATTATAATTTACCAATTTTTAATTATAATGTATAATTATAATTTACCAATTTTTAATTATAATGTATAATTATAATTTACCAATTTTTAATTATAATGTATAATAATATAAATGATAAATATATTTACAATTTTACTGATAATAGGATTTATAATTTTTATACGCAATAAGAATAAAGAACAATTTATTACTGTATCGCCAAATGATGCAACTAAATTAATGCCCGCAACAACTGTTCAGATGATTCCGAAAGGGGCGCCTATTGAGAAACAGTTTTTACAAGAACAGGAATATGGAGCTAATGTAAATATATTATATCCTAATACATGGGTTGATTGTATTGATTCAAAAGGTTCTGGTTTACCACAATGGAATTCTCGTGAGAAAATAACAGGAAATGTTAATAAAATAATTTTACCTAGAGCTATAAATAGTTATAATTTTAATAAAGAAAAAATAGTAAATATGGATAAACCAGTAGGCATTGATAACAATTCTGTTGATAGAAATAATGTGAATACTGGGAAAAAAATAAAAGATATATATGATAATTCATTTGTTAATTTTAAAAATTTAATACCAAATAAAACAATTATAAGTGATACATTTGGTGCTATTCCAAGTAAGGTTGATGCATCTGACCGAACACCAGATATACAACTCATGAATGGTGCATCTAATTTACAATTTTTAACACCTGATACATGGATATATGAAAATGAAAAAGGAGAAAATGGTGGCGTGATGTATGCTAATAAAACAACTACTGTATTTGCATCAGATCCAAGCACTGAAGGAATAGTAGCAACTTTTTAATTAAAATATAAAATAATTATTAATCTGAATCTGATTCGTCAGATTCTAACACCGGCACTGGTGTTGTTTTTGGTTTAGCACGACTAGTTTTCGCAGGTGCCGATTTAATATTTGGTTGTGATTTACCATTCTTACCTTTAGTTGGTTTAGCTTTAGTGTCTATTTCTTCATCTGAATTAGTATCATTATCAGATGATTCTTTATCATTAGAAGAGTCAGACTCAACTTTAATATTAGATGTTTTACTTCCACTAGAACTTGGTTTATCTAAGATAAAAGTATTTTTATCATCTTTAAGTGTTGTTGGTTCTGATGAAAATAAGCCCAATAGTTGATCACAAAGCATTTGACGCTTTGTATTGAGTGCTTCTAATTTTGTAGTTAATTCTTCACTTTGTTCAGTTAATTCAATAAATTCTTTTTTAATCATAGATAATTTAATATTATCAGATAATACTACATCTTTATTAGTATCTTCTTTTAGCTTTCTTACTCTTTTAGGCGGGGCTTTCTTACCAGTATCTTCAGGTGTTTCTGGTTCTTGTACTTTGATTTCCTTAGTAGCGGGTGCCTTCTTAGGTGCCATTGTTTAGATTTAATTATATAGGAAATTCAATTCAATTTAAATAATTATCAATTTTTATAGTATTATATAAATTAATAATTATTGATAATTATTTAACTTGGTTAAATAATTATATAATAATTAAAATGCTGTGGACTGATAAAGCCAAGAAATATTTATTAAAATGGGATATTACAGAATTGAAAGATAAACAATTTACAGTAATTAATGAATTATTATTAGGAAATGATGTAATTGGATTATTACCAACAGGTTATGGTAAATCATTATGTTATTTATTACCACCATTAGTTACAAAAAAAATAATGTTTATTATTAGTCCATTAATTTCACTTATGGATGATCAGAAAGATAAATTAATTAAAATGAAAATTCCATGTGCTGCATTACATAGTAATAATAAAAATAAAGATTTAGAATTATTAAATGTTATAAATGGTAAAATTAAAATTGTTTATATGAGTCCTGAATATTTAATAAATGGTGAAGGTATGAAAATAGCAGAAGATTTAATAAAAAATAATCAATTAGGATTTTTAGCAGTAGATGAATCACATTGTATTAGTGTATGGGGACAAGATTTTCGTCCTGAATATGCTAACATTAAACAATTTAGAGTGCAATTTCCAACTATACCAATATTAGCAGTTACAGCAACAGCAACTAATAATGTATGTAATGATATTAGTACATTTTTACATTTATCAAATCCTATATTAGTAAAAGCATCATTTGATAGACCTAACTTATATTTAAAAATTTGTGATATTCCGCCTGAAGAAATAATTACTAGATCTAAAAGAATTAAACAAAAAAGTAAATTATCTATTGTATTACCCTATTTATCAAAATATCCAAATGAAAAAATTATTATTTATATTAACTCTAGAAAAGATTGCGAAAGTCTTGCTTTTGAATTAAATAAAAAATATAGTAATATTTGTTCAGCATATCATGCAGGAATGAATGCAAATACACGAGCTATAATTCATAATCAATTTATAGAAGGTGAAATAAATATAATTATTAGCACAACTGCATTTGGTATGGGTATTGATCAAATTGTTAAATGTGTAATTATAATTGGTTTTCCATCAGCAATAGAAGAATATTATCAACAAATTGGTAGAGGTGGGCGCGATGGATTATATTGTGAAACCATATTATATTTTGATTATAGTAATTTAATTATTGCAGAAAGTATGATAAATAAAATAAGACGTGATTTTCCAATACTAGCCAGAGCAAAAGAAACTAATATATATAATATGAAAAGATTAGTATTTACACCATTATGTAGACGTAGATTTATTTTGAATTATTTCAATCAACCATTTAGTTTTTATGTTTGTAATAATTGTGATAATTGTTGTGAAAATAAACTAATTGATATGACTGATAAGTTTTGGTCTATTATATTTAATAATAAAATTACATGTGAACAATCAGCAAATGAAATAAAGAAAACTTATTTAACAGAATATATGTATGTAGATAAAAATAATAAACATAAACAACAAGAATTATTTTTATCTAATGATATTAACATATGGAAGAAATTTATTATTGCTAATAAATTAACACAAACAACTATACCTGATAATTGTAAATTAATGATTCCTGAAAAGTTTATTAAGTTAACAAATACTAATATAGTTATAAATACAGATGATTTTGAAAGTAAAATTAAAACATATGAAAAATTATTAAATTAAATTTGTTTTATAATTCAGCAATTTCTATCATATCATCATTAGATGTTTCACTTTGTATTAATGGTTGTTGTATTTTTTCTTTTAATAAATTTCTAATATTAACAGTATGATTTTGTTGTATTTTAGATGGGAAAAACCTATCTTTCTTTTGTGAATCTTTATTATTTACATCACAATATATAATTGGTGGGAATCCGCCATTTTTAAAAACCATTATTATTATTAAATTAGATAATAATTTAATAATAATTTAATAAATTAAAGATTAAAATTAACAATAATATTAATTGGTTTTTCTTGTATTGTATCTAATATCATATCAGTATGTGATGGTTGAGATGGATTAACAATTAATTCTGTATTAGTGTCTAAATCATCATTTATTGTTGGATCATTATTTACGATTGGTGAATAATATATTTTATTAAAATCATTATGATCAATTATATCATCTTTTTTTATTTTATAGAAATGATTAATATTACAACATCTACCTTTATTGACACAATTAAATTTAATATATTCAGAATCAGCTAACTCACCTTTAAAATTAATATATAATAATCTATGTAATGCATATTTCTTACCAGCATAATAAAAATTAATATATGATTTTTTTTCATCATTTTTAATAATTGTAATATATCCATACCATAATGAACACTCATCGGTAAAAATAGATGTTTTAATATATTTACATATTCTTTTAAGATCATTATACAATAATTTTTTATCATTTGGTATTGGTTTTAATTGATTATTGATTAGTTCTATTAATATATCATTATTTGATAATTGTAATTTTATATTATGATCCATTTTAAATATATGTATAAAATAAATATTTTATATATTAAAAAATTTATAAATAATATATTGAATGAATATTTCGAGGTATTATATTTGAATTATCAAAATCAAATTTTAAAAATATTGATTTATTTAATTTATCAGGCGCAGTAAATTTTTTTATTGTTTCACCAGTGACGGGTATTTCACCTTGAAGGAATATATATTTAATATTTGAATAATTATCATATACAATAATAGGGATATCAATAATATGACTTAAAATAAATAACTCTACTTTACCATCTGTATTAAATGTTGTTTTCCTAAATTTATTAATAGTTGATTCAAAAAAGTTTCCTTCATTTTTAAAATATTTTTCTAAATATTGATTTATTTTAATATCATTTTTTAATAAACTATTCTGAACAAAATCAATTATATATGCTTTAAATAAAAAGGTTAATGTTGTTTGTAATTCATTTATATATCCTAAATTTCTAGATTCAGTATCATATAATGGATTTTTACACCAATAATATGAATTAGCATATGCTCTTATTACAGTATCTTTATTTGGAATAATTATTTGTATTAACTGTTTTCCTATTTCAATTAATCCTGGTGTTTCTTCATCATTTATATTATATAATTTACTTAATTGCCTTCTACCTATAATAGGTATTTTATCTTTTCCAAAAAGTTCAGATAATAATTTATTAATATTAAAATTAGAAGTATTAATAATTTTTTGATTTGGTCTATTAGAATATTGTGTATAATCAACTATATCAGAAACATAATAATCTGATTCTTGAATAAGTTCCTTGAATTTAATTCCATTTTGAACCATTTCTTCAATAATTTTATTAACAAATGTAATAGCCATACTTTCTAATAATTGTAATTTACATGTATTATCACGCCATGTGCAATGTAAATTATTATTACATTTATCTTTAGTATCATTTACTTTACAATAATCACGAACATTTGTAATAATATAATTTTTTAAATCTGGTAATTCATTAACTAAAAAGCTCATTGGTTTTTTATTATTTTTTGTTTTAACTAATTTATATTGTGTTAATAATTTTTTATCAATCATTTCAAATAATATTGTTCTCAATTCATCTTTTTTCTCTTTAGTTGATAATTTAGTATTTTTAACTATATTAATAATTTGTTCTTTAATAGTTGCATTATCTGATAAATACAAACAGATTTCTAATCTATATAAATTATATGCTTCTGTTTTATAATTATGTATTTTAACATTTTTCCCTCGGTTATCATAAATATATTCATTATCAAAATTAATAATTTCTTGATCTATTGTTTCATCCAGAGGTTGAAACCTAATAGATAACCCATATTTTTTAGCAGAATTTTCATCAATAAATTCAGGTGATACAGGTATAGTTAATTCATTATTAAGTAAAATAGAAATAATTCTAACTTTTGAATTTTCTTTTTTATCATAAAAAAGTGTTTTTGCTGTGTAATCTAATTCAAGAATTTTATTAATAGTTTCTAATAATTTAATAGTAGTTTTAAAATCATTCCATTGTATTTTAAGTAATTTAATATTACTAATTGGATAATTATAACTTATACCAGATGGTATAACAGGTATTAATAAATTATTATCAAGTTCAATATATTTACATTTATTTCTACTATCAATATATTGTTTTTTAATTATAAATTTATTTTTGACACTTTCTAATTTATGAATAATATTTTTAGCTACTAAATTATTATTCTTAGTAATTTGATTAATTAAATTACTCTTACAACTTTTATAATGATAATTTTTTAATTCATTAATAATTTTATTAATTGTATTTTCACTATCTGTTGTATTTTTATATTTTTTCTGTAATTGAATTTTTTTATGAATCTTTGTATCTTTTTGAACATAGTAAATTGGGAAATAATAATTATCTTCTTTTATTAAAATAATAATATCACGATCATCATTTATATTATTATTATTTTCATTATTAAGACATTCTAAATAATATTTATCTTTTATTTTTTCTTTTTCTAATGCTTTTTGAATCTTTGTTGTTTGTTTAGTTAAAATATAAAAATAAATACCTTTTTGTGTAATAACACCTGGAGTTTCAACTAATTCACCTATAATGTCATATTCTAAATAATTAGTATTTTTAATATAATTAATATAATTACTTTTATCTTTGAAACTCTCACGAATATCACCATTATTTAAATAAGTAAAATATATATTGTTTTTATCTGTTTCTATAAAAGATACCATTTTATTTATTAAATTATCTATTGATAAATCAAATATACTTGCTATTGCAGAAAGGAAATAATAATGTTCATGTTTAACTGTATATTTAAAAAAATATCCAGTTTTAGATTCTAATAAATAATGATTTATGATTTTATGTGTATGATCCCAAATTTTATTAAAAAATATATCTAAATATTTAGGTAAATAAATAAATCTCCCATCTTGTATTTTATTTGTATCTTGTAAAATATATAATTTATCACCTAATACCATTTCTGTTTTCTTTTCTTGTTTAACACTATTTGATTTTTCCCCAATACATTTTAAAAAATATTCCTTCTTTTTCTGATTAGTTGCAGTTTGTTGATCTTTCTTAAAACAACAAGGCATACATAAATCACTTGGATTATTACCACGTGCTAAAAATCCAATATACATATGTTCCTGATTTTGTGATGGATCACAACTATAAAAATTAAATATATTATCTTCACCTGTTAATTTAACTGCTTTAATAACAGTTTTATACATTTTGCCTTTTATTTTCATTTCAACTTTCTTTTCATAATATCCTGTTTCATTATTTAATTTATAACCATCTTTAATTAATTTATTAATTTGATCACCTGGTGTAATAGTTGGACGTCTTTTAGTATCTGTGCCAGAGTTTTGACATGATCTAGTCCATTGATTTTGTCCTTTTTCAGGTCTAAATCCTAAACGTGCTTTATCAAGTGTTGTAATTTCTTTAATATTATTTACTGTTGTATCATATTCAACTATTTCACTTACTTTATTGCGTCTTTTTGCTATTTTAGTTAAATTTAAAAGTATATTTTTTAATCTTTGAAATTCTGATTTTTTATATAAATAAGTTTCAACATATAAATAAATTAATACTTTTATAAAATTTATTATTTCATCTAATTGTTCTTTATTACGTGCACCAGTAATTCTAATTTTATAACGTTCTCTATCACGACCTTGAATATCAATACCAATACCTGGTGGTTTTGATCGTGGCATTGCTTTTAATTTTTTTAATAATTTAAATGATTTTTTAATAACTTTTTGATATTTTTCTCTTACATAATCAAGTTCAAATGCTGCGATTTCTGTAGTAATATTAAATTGTTTAGCAATTTCATCAATTAATTCTTTATCATTTAATTCATAATTACGTAAAAAATACAACATTCTTAAATGTAATTTTGTTCTATTTTCATATTTACTAATTCGCTTATAACGTAAATAAGTTCCATATTTAGAACTATCAGAAGTTATATTTATTTTATCAGATGTTCTTTTCTTAGGTTCAATTACAAGAGATATATAAGGAAAGAAAAATCTAGAAAATTCTGACAAGTCATTATGATTTATTTTTAATTTTTCAGGAAGTGTAAATTTTTGAATAGTATTAATAAATGCATATTTAAATCTATCATCTTCTGGTAAAATAAATTTAACTTTTGTATTCTCACTATTAATTTTTGTTAATAAATCTCTAACATATGTATATGTTTGTCTTACATCTGTAATTGTAGCTTCTTCTACCTCCTTCCATGTTATTTTATATTCAATACGTCCCGTTTCATGTAAATTAAAACTTAGATATTTATCATTAGTTTTAAGATTTTTACTATCTAATTTAATCTTAAAACTAATTCCATATGGTGCATTTTCAAACCATTTATTCATATCTGATATATCTTCTGTTTTTTCTGTCTGAGTAAATATTTTATATGTTAATTGTCCATCTGGTGTTTGATATTGAATAAATGGATATTTATTATTAACAACAAAATTATCAAATATTCTATATAAATTAAATTTATTATATGATACAGTGCCTGTTATATTTTTTTCATTATACATATTAACATGAATAATTGATTGAATTATATGATTTACATCAAATAATTTACTAAAATTATTTTCTTTGGATTCAATACTATTAGATATACCCAAATCTTTTTTTGCTTTTTCAACAATATTTTCAATTTCACATTCTAATTTATTATCATTTTGAATACTACCCATTTGTAATTCAACAAAATGTAATTCTTTATTATTTTTCCCATTTAATAATTGAATTATCTGATCAAATCTATCAAATAACACATATGGATAATAAATATTTATATAAACATTATATAAATTTTGTTTATCTTCTGTAATAGGATCATAACCAATACCTAATTCATTATATAAATCAAGCATAAATATTTCATTATTTGTAATAAAATCTTCATAAAATCTGATAATATTTGTTTCATCATCTTCACGTTTAATTTTATAACCAAAACTATCCTTAAGATATGATAAATTATTTCTTAATTTTTCATATACTTTAATATTTTCATTTGGCTTAATATCAATTTTAAGTAATTCATTTCGTTTAACCCATTTTTGCCCAATCATAACCATATCAACCGTATTTTGAAAATTATATTCTGACCAAAAATATTGTGCTTCTGGTAATATATTCATATTTGTAGTTTTCGCAAATTTATTAGATAATTTAATAGATATAGCTATTTTATATCGCATATTTTTAATTGTATCATCCTTGTATATGTAATTATCTCTAATATAATATTTATTATATACATCCTCTAATTTAGCATCATATGCTACATTATCATATGTATCATCATATTTATATTCATTAATCGGTTTTACCATCCATTTTTTATCATGAATTGCATCACTTATTAATTTAGATGTTGCTATTATATCTTTTGGTGTGTCTGTTGTAGTTGTATATAATTGTGTAATATCTTCTACATTAAATGTTTCTTCAATATGTTCATCTAATTCTTGTTCATCAATAACTTCATTTTTATTACTATCTTCACTATCTTCTTCTTCTGTAGTATCTATTGTGCTATCTTCTGACACAACATCAGTAGTTTCATCAGATTGCCCGCCAGATTGACTGGTAATTTGTCTAGCAAATTCCCTGTTAATTTGCCCCCCAGATTGCCTGGTAATTTGTCTAGCAAATTCCCTGTTAATTTGCCCACCAGATTGACTGGTAATTTGTTTACCATCAGTATTATATGTTCTATAATCTACACCAGTTTTAACAGTTTGTGATTTTATCTTTTTTTTCAGTAAAAAATAATTAGAATATATAGATGCAAATGAATAAGATAACTGTGTAGTTGATAAATTAAATATATGTTTATTATACCATGTGTCATTATATTTTGCAATAATTGCATTTTTTTTAGTAATATTAGAATTAATTATTTGTTTTTGAGAATTAATATGATAACTAATAAAAAATTTTTCATACCAGAATTCGCCATAATATTTTACAAGACTATTATATTGTTGTGTATTAAGCATTGTTAAAGTTGTATAAAAATCTTTATTCACTATTAACTCTAAAATAGTATTTATTTCTTTTGGAATTAATGAACCGATAAATATATAAACTTTATATTGTATTCTTCTATTATTATTTTTGAATTTATGTATTATTTTTATTGGATCTTGCATATTATAATCCTATAGAAATAATATTTATATTAATTTATAAGTATTATATAATTGAGGATGTTAACATCATCCCACAGTATTCAATTGGATTAATTGAATAATCAACATGTTTATATATACCTAATATAATTGCTTCTTCCAATAATTTTTTAAAAATCATTTTAAATATTGGACCATGACCAACTACCGGACATGCTATATGAGATAATTCATGAATTGCAACATACATTATTAAATTTATATCATGTAATTGTTTTGTTTTCTTACTTCTTAAACAAAATGATATTTCTTCACCTTTATTTATACTATATGATGTTAAACTGGATGACGGATCTGTTTCATAAATAATAGTCCTATTTTTATTAAATTGATTTCCTAGTTGATTAATATATTCTTCATATTCTGGAAATTTTTTAATATTAAACACCATATGATCCTTCAACAAATACAAATTATTTACTACTTTTTCTAATAAATCTGCTTTCAATTGCTTATCACTATCTTTATGAATTAAAAATTGCCCTCCATTACTAGCTTTAATATATGATACATTATTATAATTTAAAAATAAAAATATATATATAAAAATAATTATAATAGATATAAAAATAGTTTCTGTCATTTATTTAAATAATAATTTGATTTAGAAATTAATTAATAATGATATTAAAAATTAGTTTAAATATTAAATTTTTCTAATGTATATTATATTATACAATGGGTGGAAAACAAACAAAACTAGAAGCGTCAGACTGGGATAACCATGCTACACTTGAACAAAGTTCACGCATCCCATATGATACTACTCAAGTATATCGGAAATATGATAATAATATTAAAGCTCTTATTGATAATTTATCTCCTGAATTAAGTGAATTATCTTTTACAGATGTATTTAATAATATGAAAGATCCTATAGTAGACAAATCTTTTTCTTCACCTGAAGTACCCAGTGAACCACAACAACCGACACAACCAGAACAACCAGTTGATAATTTTGCAGATTCACCATTTTTATCACCTATTAAATATGCTAATTTATTAAATAGTATTACATCTGATAATGTTCAACAAGGTGGTGCTAAGAAATCTAAGAAACATAAGGAAAGTAAGAAATCTAAACCACTGGCAAAAGTAATACATAAATCTAAAAAACATAAACCTAAACCAACAAATTCTGATAAAACAACATCTGAAGAGTCAGAACCAGAATCAGAATCAGAACCAGAGTCAGAACCAGAGTCAGAACCAGAGTCAGAACCAGAGTCAGAACCAGAATCAGAACCAGAGTCAGAACCAGGATCAGAACCAGGATCAGATGTTTCTACATCAGAAGAACCAGAAGTAGAAACACCAACAGAGTCAGCCGATGAAGAAGAACAATCAGAAGAACATGAAGGGCGTAATCATAATTCAAAATATAAAACATATGTAGATGATGAACGTCAAGGGAATCCACCAGATAACACAAAATATCAACCAGATAGTGCAACAATGTCAGTTCATACAAGTGACATTAATATGTTAGGTGAAGACTCATTTTAATAAAATAAATTTTAGTTTATTATAGTTGAAAAATCTACTTTATATTTTTCAATAATTAATTTATATTTTTCAATAGATTCATTAATGTCATTTATTAATTGATTTGTTTCATTAATATATTTTTTATTTACTTTTTCTTTTATTACTTTTTCTTTTATTACTTTTTCTTTTATTACTTTAGGTTGTGAATACTTTGTAATAAATTCATTGAATAGATTAATAGTATTTTTATCAACAAGTTCTAAAAATTGTAATGCTGGATTCATTATTTGATTTGTCAAGTAGAACAAATAATCTATTTCTAAATTTTGTTCTTTAATAAATTTAGGTGTTTCAATAATATCACCTTGTAATAATTTATCTCCATTAATAGGTTTTGGAACTTTAATAATAGCAAATTCTATACGATCACCTGATTGTGGTGCATTACCTGGATCTCTTTCCGCGATTTTATTTGCTAAGTAGACATGACCAATTTTTCTCCAATCTTTATAAGATTCTTTCATTTTTAGTGTTTTTGATGTTAAAAAATATTTAATATCATATTTCCCATCAAACATATCTTGTAAACATTTTCTTGTATAATTAATTGCACTCTGTGGACTTTTATGATTAATCAAGTAATTGATAATTCCACCACATATTTCTTTTACAATAGGTGAATTATCACGACGTTTCAATACAATACCCATAAAATCTTGTTTAAATTTATTAGGATCAAATTCATATTTATTACCAACATAACGTTTTTTAGATAATATGGCAAATGGCCAAAATGTTTTTTCATATTCACAATCATGTGGAAAAGGTAAAATAGTTTTTATTAATTCACCTGCGATTTGTCCAAGTTCCATACTATAATTAAGACTCCTTTTATCAATAATAGGTTTTCCACCTGAAAATATATCAATTCGTTTAATTATTTTTTTATTCATATCAAAATCAATTCTAGGTAGTATCCAATAATAACTATATTGTGAATTATTTTCTATATCGCTCATATCTTCAAATCTCATATTAACATGAATAAAATCAATAACTTTATTATAATGTTTTTTCTTATTAAGCATAAAATCTATATTACATTCTTTAATTAAAAATTCTTCTACTATTTCACTTATTGTCTTTTTCCCATTATTTTTAATATAATTTTCAATAAAATCTTTTGTATGTATTTTTAATTGTTCTTCATTAAAATCAATATTCATACTTTGATCACTTATTAAATTAGTAATTAATAATTCACATAATTTATGTATATCTAATGTTTTATTTTTATTAATATATTCAGTAATATAATGTATAATAACATTAGAATCTTCAATTGGTGTATTAGTCACTTTTAATAAAAAATTATTTATTGTTTTTATTAATTCTTTTCGATCACCACTCAAAACCCATTTTTCTTTGATTGTTTTTTCTAATAAGTTTTTACATGCCTTTAATATTATTTTTTGATCAACTTTAATTTCATGCGCATATGGATAACAATTAGTATTTTCACTATTAAATTTTTCACTAAAGTCATATATTGTTTTATCAGATGGTATAGTATATGTATTATTAAATATAATATTTATATCTTCAACTAATGGATTTAATAAATAATTTCTTCTATTATCATCTAAATTTTCAGCATACATACGATATTTATTTAATAAGTATTCTGCCCATAAAGTTAATTTAATATTAAACATGTTAATCTGATCTTTCTCAACTAACTCTGTTAATGTCCATAACCATGGAATATAATTTTCATTCATATATTCTTTTATAAATTGTTTCATTCTATCTTCTATCGGTAATAAAATATTACTAGTTATAATTGGCTTACATATTGGTGCATCTGGTAAACATAAATCAGTAATTTTATCATCAGAATAATATGTATCAAAAATAGTATTAAATAATTCTTTTTCTTTAATATATGGCTCTATTAATATTCTTGCAAATGCTATAATCTTTTTCCATAATACTAATGATACCGTTTTATCAACTAACAACACATGTTCCCTAAAACGATAACAACAAAAAATAGAATCAGTATCTCCATATCTAATAACTGGTTGAAATATTAAATTATTAATATTAGGAATATCACTTTTACAAATTAAATTTTTTATTCTATCTATTATTTTTTGATTACAATTTTTTATTTCTAATTCATGTAAATACTCAAGTTTATCTAATTCATTATTATCATAAAAATATTTTAATCCATTTATAATCCATGGTAATTTTTCCTCACTATATTTTTTTGCTAATAGTAATCTCTCACGACCTGTAGATGTAATACATGCGGCAATATCACGATTACATATAGGACTTGTTGATGCTCCTAATTGACCATACAGTGAATTCGCGGTGACTTTAACAGCCAATTGCTTTGCATCTAAAATTTTATATTTAAATAGATCTTTTTCATTATTCATACATTTTTTAATAACCTTTCGTGTTTTAAGTAAATTATCAAGAATAGTTGGTATAACGCCTAATTGATTATCTACTTGTGCAAATCTTCTATATTGAATAGAACCATCAGAATCTTTAAAATTTGCATCATAATATTTCACTCCTGGTATATTATCATAATCTGGATCTTCCACTTTTGTTTCATGACTCATATTCTTTTCAATATCAGCTGATGGATATAATGATGCATAATCATTTACTGCGACAGCTTCATATTCAACTTGAGGCACCGGGTCAAATACAATAGCACCTTCAAAACTATTTGATTCACTTTCTATTTCTTCTCTTTTTTTAGAACTACATTTTGGACATTCCCAATTATTAATATATTCATTAGTACATTTTAAACATTTGTATAATTTATCTATTTTAATTACAGGAAATGCATATTTATGTTTTCTAAATTCTTTTAATGTAAGTGAAAATAATTTAATTCCTTGACCTCTAATAAATAAGTATGATAATGGCACACAACATACATTCGCCATCTCTATATTTTTAGTAACTATTTCTAATTTATTCACTAAAAGATTTACTAAATTACAATCCTTTATACAATACTTTGCAACAATTGCTCTATCTTGTGGTGTTCCTTCTTGTAATCTGAAAATATCTTTTGGTCCAATATCATCTTTTGCTTGAGACCAATTAATAGTTCCTGTTGTTTTATTATTATCTAAATTTTCAATCAAGTCATTATTACCTTTAATAATAATTTTTTTATTTATACTATCTACTGAAACCACAACATATTTTTCACCAATTTCATCTGATATAAAACCTTTAATTATTTCAATATGTATATAATCATCTGGATATAAATCAGATACATCTTTACATATTAGTTCAACTTGGTTATCATCTAATAATTTATATGATACTACATGACCACTAATAAATTTAGATGCAACAAAGTCTAATTTATAACAAGACAAATTAAATGTCTTTTGAACTTCTTTCATTAAATCTATATGAATACGACCAGGTGTTTCCCAAAAACGTAATAAATTTTCACCTAATGCAGAAGAGGATAATTTCATTTCTTTAAAATTACAACTATGATTTTTTAATTTAGACATGTATGACATATCTATATCTATTTGTAAAATATGTTTACATCTATCATACATATATTTTTCATCAAAAAAGAATATATTATAACCAGTTATTATATCACAATCGTTATTATTAATTTCTTCTAAAAAATTTAATAATAAATCTCGTTCTGTTTCACATGATTCAACAATTACATTATTAACTTTTGCTGTATCATTTAAACATGCTATATATTGTCTGTATGGTGTTGAAGTTCCTATATAATTATATGTTGCACCAATTTGTATAATTTGATCACCTGGACGTTTAGCTTGAGGAAATTCACCATCAATAGAGGTGCATTCAATATCAAATGAACAAATTTTAAATGGTGCATTACAATCTTTTGTTATTGGAATTACATTTCGCCAATCGACAATGATTTCTATATCACATCTAGATTCTTTTTCATCTTCATCTGTAATACTTGTATATTTATTAACTTCAACCCATGCACAACCTGTAATATCTCTAATGTGAAAACATCTGAACATTGGTGGTAAGTTAGCTTCATATAATTTAAATTTAACTGGCTTTAATAATTCAGAAATAGCAATTATATTTATTTCATTATTTTCTAAATAATATTTATATTTTTTCATTCCTTCAGCACTATTAAAAACTAATCTTACAAACCAAAATTCTTTACCATTTGTAAATCCTTCTGCTCGTTTCATTTTAATTATTTGTGCTTCTTTTAATGTTGCTTTAAATTTATAACTAATTTTAACAGATTTATTAGTTTTAAAAAATACTTCCATTTTTTTAATAATTATTTCCAAATCTTTCTTAGATTTTGATTGTAATTTTTGAGGTAATAAAATATAAAAATAAGGTGTATAATTAATAATTTTTGCATAAACAGATTTACCATCTATACATCTACCAAAACTATGAATAACAAATTCACCTGGTAAATCTTCTTCACAATCACTATCCACCGTTTTCTCTGTATGACCTTCTAACCAATCATATAATTGAAATTCTATTTTATCCATTTATTATTAATAATAATATTATTATAAAATTATTCTTTATCAATTTTTATTTTATATATTATATTATAAAATATAAAATAAAAATTGATAGAGGTAATATAAAAGTAAAAATAAAATTATTCTTACATTTTTTAATTATCAAATAATGTGTCTACGCTAATTGATACATGGACTCTGGTGGCACCAGCCGCCAAAGCATCGTTCATTTGTATTTCTGTATCATGAAAGTACACCTTGTTCTCATATACGGTCGCCAGGTAGACAACCCTGCGGATCCACGGTTGTTGCTCAATCTGGTAAAGGTATGTATCAACAAAAGGTGGTGAAAATGTAGATGATAAGCGGATCCTAGTTATTGCTTCATTCCACTTGTTATCTACAATATCTCCAGCTTTGTTTTCAGCCTCATCTGCACAAGTTGACGCATAGATCATATAGGTTAGACGACCCACAACAGGATCGTCGCGAACGACGCACCCGACATACGTGGAACGTGTTATTTTCGGAAAGAAAAGCTTACGAGGATTCTTGGGTAGGTCATGTGTATCCATGTTGGAGGAAAAGGAGAACACAGCGCCCATTGTATCATTTATATATAAATATTATGGAATTACTAAATATTTAATATTTCAATTTTTAATCTAACTAAAAATGTGAAAAATCTGTTCCATCATATGCATCAATTTCATAATTATTTTCTATTGGTTGGTCTGTGAAATGTCTAAATGTATCTTTAAATTCAGCTTGTGATTTTGGTGCAGCAATCATGGTTGTTAAATTATTAGTATTAACTTCATCTTCATATACATTAGATGTTTTAATTGCTAAATCTTTTTCAAAATCTGTATTACCTTTCATAATTGTTTTACCATAAATATGTTCTTTAATTTGTTCTCTTAATTTTTTCTGAACAACTTTATGTTTACGAGCTTTATTAATTGATATTGGAATTAAATTTTTATTTAATATCTCAGTTATTGACATTTGACCTGCAAAATTAATAGCTATTAAATTTGCTATTGCTAATGCACTAACCTCATCTTTACTAGGTATTATTAATTCACCAGATTGAGGATCAAAACCTAAATTTGGTATTACTTGTAACCAAGTAGTATAATCATTTAATGATGGGATATTTATTTTTAAATAAAAATGATATGGATACTCATCATCTTTATTTTTTAGAATTTTAGTCCATGGATTGGGAGAGTTAAAATCAATTGTATCATCATCAGTATTAGTGAAATGATTAATTGTTTTTTGATGTCTAACTACATCTGCAATATCAAGCATTGGATTTACATTAGTATTTGCCGATGGATTTATAAAATTATAAGATGATGATAATAATGAATTAGAAGGTGTAAAAACTTTTTTAATTTCAACTGGTTTTTCTTCTATTACACGATAATCATCTGTAATATAGTGATATATTATAAATAATATAATACTTATATAAAATAATTTTAACATCTTTATTGAAATATCATAGAAAATAAAATAAATTATATTATATTTAATATATCTAACAATAATTTATAATTATAAATTATTATTTTCAAAATCATTAGATACTAACTATTTTATTTCAGTAAAGTTAAGTATTTTATAATTATAAATACTTATTTTCAAAATCATTAGTAATGCTCTATAATTACAATTAATCACCATATTTAAAATATATATTATATATCATATAATTATTTTTATATAATATTATTATTATAATTCAGATAAGTAAACAAATATTTTATAATTTTTAATAACAAATTTTTAAATTGGTATGTATTAATTATTTTTAAACCAGTTGAGAAGCACTAAAATAAAATTTGTAATAAATAATTTCAAAATCATTAGGCTCTAATTATTTTTAAACCATGAGAGATAAAAAATGTTTAGTAGTATAATGAAACAATTATTGTTAATAGATTCACGTGTTCATGCTCAACCTTATATTGATTGTCGAAAACCATCTGTTGATTATATTATATTTGATTATTATAAAGATACATTTAATTTATTATGTGATAAAATAGAATCCAATAAATATAATCAAATTGGTTTAGTTCAGCATGCCAATTTTACATCTGGTTTTAATATTCTTAGAAAAGAAACAGTTGGAACCAATTCAGATTTACCACCATATCCTACATTCATACCACTTTTAGAATTTATTACTAAACTAAAATTAAAAGGTGTTCAAACATTTGACTTTTTAGGTTGTGGATTATATGATCCCATTAAAACACCAGCAATTTTTACTTATTTAGAAGGTGCATCTGGTGTAGACCTAAGAGCATCTACAAATTTAACTGGTTCTGCACCTGGTGATTGGATTATGGAAAGTGATAATATAAATATAAAATCTATTTATTGGACAGATGAAATAGATCAATATAAAGGAACCTTAAATGCAATATCTAATTTTCCAGTGAATACTAATAACACAATTAAAGATATTAATGGGAATATAATTTTTTTAAATAAAGATATATATGGAAATCCATTAAATCCAACAATAAATTCAACAGGAGCTCAAATAAAACAAATACCAAGTAGTGTTATTGCATGGGGAGCATTAGATGTTGGTGGAGATACAACAATTCCAAATGATATAAACGCAAATTTAACTTCAGATATTGTAGCAGTTTATTCTATCGAATGTGCATTCACAGCATTAAAAACGGATGGCTCTGTAGTTTATTGGGGTAGTAAACACTATCTATGTTCAAGTGTTATTCTACCACCTAGTAATGATAATTTTGTTGCTATTTATTCTAGCGAGATGGCTTTTGTAGGCTTAAGAGCAAATGGAACAGTAGCTGCATGGGGTGGGAATATAGGCGGTGATATATCTAGTGTTAATCAAGAGTTAAATACCGGTTATCCAATTGTTAATATATATACTACAGGGGCTGCATTTGCTGCATTAAAATCAAATGGAACGGTGGTTGTATGGGGAGCAGCATGGAGAGGTGGTATGAGTGCGGGTGTTTTAGAAACATCTGTAAATGTAGGTTCCCCTGTTGTTGCAATATATGCTACACAAAGGGCATGGGCAGCATTAAAAGCAAATGGAACAGTAGTTTCATGGGGTGCTTTTAATAGTGGTAGTGTTGGTATTATTCCAGGAAGTGAAAATATAACTAATGTTAAAGTTATATATAGTAATTATTATTCATTTGCTGCATTAAAAACAGATAATACAGTAGTCGCATGGGGTGAGCCTAATACAGGAAATACTATTCCGGGAACTATAAATGTAACTAATGTTAAAACTATTTACTCTACTTCTGCAGCATTTGCTGCATTAAAAAATAATGGGTCTGTTGTTGTATGGGGAAGAGAAGATTATGGTGGAACATTTTCAAATGGCACTATAGATGTATCTAATCAAGTAACAAATATTAAAACTATTTATTCTAATAGTGTTGCTTTTGTAGCATTAAAAACTGATGGCACAGTAGTTACATGGGGTGATCCATCTTATGGGGGTTTAATACCAGATGGTTTAGATGTGTCTAATGTAGTTGCTATTTATTCTACAGATGGAGCATTTGCAGCATTAACAAATAGTGGGTCTGTAGTTGCATGGGGTAATGAAGATGTAGGTGGTTTAATTCCTCAAAATTTAGATGTAACCAATGTAGCCACTATTTTTTCTAATATTAATACATTTGTAGCATTAAAAAATGATAAGACTTTAGTAGCATGGGGAGACCCATTCACAGGTGGTATTACAAGTCAACAAATGTTTTATTCTAATAATTGGAATAACACAGGCGCAGAGCCTTTTGATACATCTAATAGCGTCACTGTATATTCATCATTAGGTGCTTTTACTGTATTAAAAAGTATTAATGCACCAACACCAACTGGTCCTAATAATGGTGGCGGTGGTAGTGGAGGTGGAGGTGGCGGTAGTGGTGGCGGTGGTAGCAGTGGCAGTGGAGGTGGTAGTGGAAGTGGTTCTACTGATCATTTCTTTGTTAATGATTCATTTACAATATCTCAAACGGCTAATATCTTTTCAAATAATTTACCACTACCATATACTTCAGATTATGATTACATTTTAGATATTAATATCAATGGTGTATGGGAAAGTATGAATAATTTATTTGAGGATAGGCGATTCATGACAGAACCACAACATGCTGATAGTAATGTGTATGATTTTGTTCGTCTTAATGTTAACCGTGAAAATTTAGCTAATTTATTATCAACATCTGATGTGGTAAGTATTTCATCGGATAAAAACACAATAATTGTTGATCATACAAGTGTATATGGCACATTAGATGCACGTAATACACAATTAGTAGGTTTCCGATTTTTAGAAATTGTTGCCACTAAAGTATTCGGACATGCCAAGACCAAAATCGCTATTGAAAACTCAGATGAATATTATGCTAATGACTATGTTGATGCAAATACCGCTGTTAATTCACTAATTGGTCAAATAGCAAAAGGTATATTTAATTCTGTCATTAATAAGAAATATGAGATAATGAATGAGTATATTAAAACAGATCGTATTGAGGATAATGCAGAGAACGCAGTATTAACCAATGTTAATGATTACCCACGTCCATTTATGGAATATAATTTCAATGATACCGTTTGGGAGTTCCCAATTGTATTCCATACTGATTTAGCAACCACAGGTGATGATACTATAAACGAGTTAAATAACGGTCCAGATGTAGGTGGTGCACGTCTTGCTAATGGATCAGTGGATGTTCCAGTGCTTTTACGTTTTAGCGCTTAAATTATAATATTTATAAAAATAACATTAGTTATTTTTATAAAATAATTTTTATAAAATAAATTTAATTTATATTTTTTTAAAAATATAATATCTATATAAATCATTCCAAATTTTACTTTCTTTATCAACACCTTTCAAGTCACCATAAAATTGTGCTACATTTTTATAAAATTTTTTATTTTTAGGATTCTCTTCATGTTCAATAACTGTTTCAAACCACTCTTTATTTATAGTATATAAATTAGCAAATAAATCAGTATCAACCAATACACACCCAGCAGCAGACATAGTATTAGTTAAAAGTTCTGGTGTTGTAAGATATTCTGTTAAATATGTATCTGCTTGACAAATCCAACTCATGAATACATCAATTGCTAATCCTGGTTGTGCTTTTAAATCACCTTCAAACTTTTTAATTATTTCAAAAAACTTACTTCTTTGACCATTTTCATCAGTATACCATGATGTATATGTTCCATTTTTTTCATTTAATAATTTCATTACTTGATTAGGATCAAACAATGTGCAAATAACATATCCATCTTGTTTAAGATATGTATTAATAGTAGATATTAAATTATTAACTGATTCTGTTTGATCAAATAAATAATGAATTGCAAATTGTGAATTAATTATATCAAACTTTCTATCTTTAGTAAAATATTTATCAATTAATTTTTTATTTTCAGGTGTCATACTTTGTATTTTTTTCTCTTGTGCTTCTACAGTCATAGGCATTGTTCCATCTGCTTGTATAAATATTGATTTTGTAAAATCAGGAAATTTACTTAAATTACTTTTATATCTTACTGTTGCAGAGTCAAGTGATCCATATAAATTTTCATAACTTGGATCTGTTCCAATATATTCACCAACTCTCGCATGAAACATTTTCATAATATCACCACCGCGACCACAACCAATATCTAATACTGATTTCTTTTTTATTTTACCATCTTTATTTTCTTTTCCTGGATAACAATAAGAATAGATAATAATTGATTTAATCCAATTATGAAATTCACGGAATATTTTACCTAAATTTGTTATTTTTTGATAATAAATATCTTGTCCACGTTCAGATGATATTACTTTACTATCTATTCTTAAAGATAATAATTTTTGTTGGGCATTATATGTATCTGGATGAGCTAATTTTTTAATTTCACTTATTGTAACCGCTTCGCGCATAGATTTCCAAACTTTCATAGCAACATCTTTATAATTACCATAACGTTTTTTCTCACGTAATACAATCTCTGTTTTATCCCATCGTGTTCTTAATATTTTCCATCTATATTGATGAGGTATAGTTGCATCATTTACATAAATAACTTCTACTACTGTTTCATCATTTACTAGATTACCTTCAATATCTCTCACTTCATTTCTTTCTAATAAAAAGAATGCTTCATGATTATTTTCTTCTTTCATAAATGGGATTGGTATTTCTTTATTACCAATTACATCATATACAAAGAAATTAGCAACTCTAAAAACTTTACTTGTAGTATCATTTCCTTTATTAACTGAATTATCATACATTTCTAAATAACTACCAGTTTCTATATTGCGTTGGAATGTTAAATATACATCAATTGAATTTGTTGTTGGAGGTTTATATTTATATTCTGGATATTTATGTTCGCGCTTATCTCTACTATATTTTTGATCAATTCCAGTATAAATAATACCATCCAAAAAATACGGACATGCTATTTTTTGATTAGATGTACAACCAGACCAAATGATATTACTATATAAATAGACTTCTGAATTACTACCTCCTGTAGGAAATAAAAATAATTTAGAATGAAATATAATATCATTTATTTTTGCACTATTAATTAATTTATTTAAATTTATGTAAAATTTCTCCATTTCACTTTCATAATGTTTTTCTTGTTTATCAATATCAAATATCCCTTCATATGTTTTAATTTCATATGCTTTTATATTTAATTTATTAACAAAATCATTTATATTAGCTAATCTATTTTTTAATATACTTTCATTTCGTATATCTTTACCTTTATAAAATAGACAATCAAACATCATAAACAAATATACATTTTGTGGATGAACATGAATTAATTCTCCTTCAATAATTGTCATATTCATATCTTTTATAGTATATTTTGTTTTACGCACTGTTAAATTATTAGATATCATATAAATAATATTATCCAAAACAAATAATTGAAACTTTTCACCATCTGCTTTATCTGTAACACTATACTTATTTGGTATTTTATCAACTATATGTTGCACTTCTGCTGTTATAGGTTGCATAGAATATAAATTTAATGATGCATCTGTTTCAGAATTAAATACTAATTTTTTATAACTTTTAATAACTTTATCCGTTTCTTCCTTTGATATAATCTCACTTGAATTTTCTAATACTTGTTTTATAATTATAATTTCATTATTTAATTCTGTTAATAATGCATCTGATGGTTTTAATTTACCCGGAATAAATTCTAATTCTACTTCAAACTGTTTAGCAGCATCTTGTAATTTATCAGGTGTTGTAGCACCTTTAATAATTGTTAAATCTAATCTAATTGACCCATGTTTTGGATCATCTTTAATTAATAAACTGACACGCTGTTTATATCTAAAATATATTTTATCTGAATCTGAATATTGTAAGTTTGCTAATTGATCTAGTTTTTTATTTTCAATTGGTTCCTCAAAACTTAACCTAAAACGTAAATCATATTGTTCTAAATCATAAACATTTTTTGCATCTTTAATTTTATTTATAAATTCAAAACCTTCAGATTTTCCAAATTGTGTTATCAAAATAGACATTATAACATGATTCTTTCTCTGATGAACTAGATTAAGAATATTATTTATTCTATCAATACCATTTATTGATACACGATAAACATTATTATTTAAATAATTATATGAAATATCTAATGTTGTTTCATATGTTATTTTTAATTTATTAGTATCTGCTCGATATTTTGTGAAATGTAATAAATTCATAAATTTAACTATTGATAATTTATTATCTGATTTAAAATTATTAAACATAACCTCAAACTCACTATTTTCATTAGTACTAACTTGTTCAAATAATTTCTTAATAGGAGTTATTGCGTTTATAGATAACATTATGTATTGATAGATAATAATTGCTTAAATGAAATTAATATTTTTTCATTTTTTTTTGATAAATTATATTATTTTATTTTGATTATAAATAATTAGTTTAATAAAAAACAAATATATTTACTTAAATAATGTTATCAATACTTACAAATAATAATCATTTATATAATTTTTATGAATTATTTGATATAATAAATACAGCATCAACAAAACAAATTATTAAAGCTTATCAAAATAAAATAATGAATTATAATAATACATTATCACCTGATCAAATAAATGAAATAAAAATATATAAAATTGGACTTTATATTTTGATGAATACTGAATTAAGAATTATATATGATAATATATTAAATAATCAAATGAAACAAAATGTAGTATCTACAATAAATCCAGAAGATACTGATATTAATAATCTACATGCTAGTTTGAATGATCAAATAAAAGAAGAAAATTCATTAGATTCATTATTTAATATTGATAACACATGGAAAGATAATAATGATACTAATGTTGATTTAGGAAATAAAAAAACACAAATTAAAACAAATATAATAACTAATAGAATTTTCTCAATGGCTGAATTTAATAAAAAACCAAATTTCCCATCAGATTTTGAATCTGAATTAAGAAGACCATTACAAGGACGTGTTGAGAAAAAACAAATATAAAAAATATTTTAATAAATATTTTTTATATTGATAAAAACAAATATAATTTATGATTTAGATAATTCAGACTTATTAGTTGGCTTGTGCTTCTTGTTATTGTATCTGAAGAATGTTCCAGAATAACTACCAATTGTAAAATCCTTCAGATTATTATCCTTATTTAAAAGCATATTCATTCCTTCCATAGTATCAATGGTGCAATCACCACAACCAATATACTTATTATCCTTCTTATAAAGCTTGCAATATAAAACACTTGCACCCGTTTTTTCAGTAATAAAATTAATTAAATCTTGTTTTGCAGTGTTATAATCTGTTGTATCTTTTAATCCATTTAATGTAAAAAACACACGATAATAACTAAATTTAATATTATATTTCTTTGTATCCTCTGATAATGTCGCATATGCTTTAGTGGCATTCTCAATAGTATCAAATGTTAAAAAATATGAATTATATGTTTTTGTTTCAGCACATGAAACAAGTCCATCTAACTTGTTAAATGTTTTTTGTTGATCAGTAGTATTTGATACTAGTTTCACTAGAATTGTTTTCCCTGGCTTATTTACGTGTTCAGAGTTCATTTTTGACATGTGTGTGGTCATTTTATTATTAATAATGTCATTTCCTTAAATATTTTTTATAATAATATTATTTAAGGAAAAATTGAAATTATTAACTTTTATAACAATATATAAATATTATTCAATTCGAAATGCACGGCATTGCAAAGCGAGAAATTACAGGTAGATGTCCGGGTAGGTATACTACTCATTTAAATAAAGAACAATCGCGTAAGTTTTATCATTCTCCATCATTTAGAAAAGAGATATATAAATCATATAAATATATACATTTAGATTTATCAGGTGATGTAACTATAAAACATTATTGTCATTATCCGCGAGTTATCTCGGTAGACTTGTCAAATACACAAGTTATATATATTCCAAATAATATGGATGGTGTTATATATTTGAATTTATCAAAATGCCCAATTTCTGATATTTCTAATATTCAATTTATAGAATCATTAATTGAATTAAATTTATCGCATTGCGAGTATCTTGTTGATGCAAGTTTTGCAAAACATGTGTCTATATTAAATTTAGCTTTTTGTATACGTGTATTAGATTTTAGTATGCTTGGTCGTGTTCGTAATTTAAATGTCTCATGCACTAGAATTAATGATTGTAGTTCATTATGTAATGTTTCTAAATTAGACATGTCTGGTTGTCAATATATAAGAGATGTTAGTATGTTAAAATGTCAATATTTAAATTTATCATATTGTTATAATATTACAGATTTCTCTATGCTGGGAGATATTCCAGAATTAATCTTAAATTACACAAATATTAACACTCTTGAAGGATTAGAAACAGTCCATCATTTAAGTATAATAGATTGTAAATCGATTACAGATTTTAGTCCTGTATATAATGTTGATATATTAAATGTGTCATGGTGTCTACAGATTAGAGATATTAGACCATTTAGAAATAAAGTATTAATAAAAGAATATTGTTATAATATAAAATATGATCAAACAGAAAATAGTCAGGCTACTGATCCTTATATTAGAGCATTAAATAGACTACTAATAAATTAAAATTATTTAAACATAATAATATTATTATGTTTAATGGATAATAAAATTAACTGTAGAAAATGCGGGGGACCACATTTAACAATTAAATGCGGGAAAGAAAATAATTCTTTTAATAATCAATTATTTGAAAATTCTAAATGTGAAACACCTAAAAAAACATATAATACAAATAAATATAATAAACAAACTTATCATACTATATATCGTATTAAATTATCTGAACTTCCAAATGATATAACACATAATGAGATTTCTGAACTAATGAATGATTGGGGACATATTGATAAAATTAAATTAGTTTTAGCAGGTGATACAACAACAGCATATATTGATTTTGGATACAAAGAAGAAGCAGAATATTTTGTATCAGCTATAGATAAAACACCTTTTGATTATAGAATATTAAGTGTATGTTTAATTTAGACCAACATAATAAGAAGCTAATAGTGGTATTGTAATTGGTTCAATTCCTTTACCTTTTTTTGATATATTAGTAGTATTTTTTAATTTCTTCCATAATTTTTTTTGATTTGTATATTG
>Ga0214921_10002331_pt1 | contig 31085 bp, 18 predicted proteins | sample LL1505_MetaG_FD_177992 | JGI IMG/M metagenome (GOLD analysis project Ga0214921, IMG submission 177992) | Freshwater microbial communities from Lake Lanier, Atlanta, Georgia, United States - LL-1505 | ecosystem: Environmental > Aquatic > Freshwater > Lake | place: USA: Georgia | collected... | reverse complement strand
AAAATATTTATTTAAAATATTTTAAATAAATATTAATATTAGTTATTTTTATCGTAAAAATATGATTAAAAAAATTTATTTTTAAAAAAATCTTGTTAATTTATTATATTAAAGTTTCTAGCATTGATTATAATTATTTATTTTTATATCTTTAAATTCTAGAGTAGTAGAATATATAATTTTTATAATTTTATTTTTATATAAAATTATAAATAAAATTATTTTTTTCTTACTATTTTAATTTTTAAATTTAAACGCATATGTGTTTTTGAGAATATAAGGTGTTTAGGCACTATCAATAAAATTTAAAATTTGTACCCAATAATAATATAATATTTATTAAATATTTCATATTCATCAGTACTAAGATCAATAATAATTTTAGTATATTTTTAATATTTTATTATAATTAATATTTTATTATAAATAAAAATTTATTTTAAATTCATAATCAATAAATGATAAAAAAATATATATTTTTAAATTTAATATTAATTATTTTTTTATTAATTTTAGGTAATAAATATATATTCTACAGCTCCATTATTAAACCTAAGGTTTCCTCATTATAATAAATATAAATTTAATTAATTTATATTTATTATATAATTTTTATCTAAATTAATATATATGAAGAGAAATGCAAATTATGCTAAAATATTTAATAGAGTAGAATATATAACAATATGTATTCTAGTAATTTTATTTGTAATATATATTTTATTTATGATATATTTTAATTATTTTACAAGATTTCAAAAAATGATAACAATTAATAATTCAGATTATTATAAATCAGGTAAATATGGATTAAATCTAGTAAATGATTCAAATGGCAATGTATATATTATACAAAATTCAATATTTCAACTTTTTTTTACAGGACCAGAATTATATAGTTCATTAAAAGATGGTAAACAATATCAGGTTAATGGTTATGGTTTTCGAGTTCCAATATTAGGAATATACCCAAATATAATTAGTGCAAAGGAAATTAGTTAAATATTTTGATATAAAAATATTTATTATGAATGAATTTTGAAAGAGTATGCCATTTATTTGTATTTGTTAAATCTACTTATCATTTTCTATATCACTTTTTTTCTTAACAATTTTAACTTTTTTTTCTTTCTTAATTTTTATTTTTTTAGGTTTATCTTCTACTATTTTTACAGGTTCTTCTTCATAATGCGGTTCTTCAATATTAATTTTTTCAAAATTAATATCCAATTTATCATTATTGTTATATTTTATTTCCGTATTAATATCAATGTCATCAAATTTATTTTCACTACTTTCTTTTTCTTTAGAACTTATAATAATATTTGATGTATTCAGATCACCTAATTCATATTCTTTTGTTTGTTCTATACCAAAACCAAATGTAAAATCTTTATCTTCCACATCTTGCGTTTGTTCATATGAATTATATACAGATGAAAATACTTTATCAATATCTTTTTCATTTACATCTAAATCTTGATTATCCATATAATCAGGTATATCAATCTTTTCTAGTAATTTATCTTCATCAATTAATATTTCAAATGAATTAGTACCCGATTTACAAAACTGTCCTGCTAAAATATTTGCCGAAACACCTTTCATATTATCTTTTTCTGCAAAAAGTGCCGCTTTTGTAAATATATTCATAACTTCTTCAAAAGATGCTTTTGCAATAGGTCCAATCTCAGAATTCTTATTTAATCCATGTCTATCAATTTGCATCAATTTACCTCTATACGTCATTATGTCAGATAACATTTGAATATGTCTTGGATTTGGATTTTTCTCTGCATACACTTTAAATAATTCACGATATAATAGTTCTCGCGTTGCTTCTATACCAAATATTTCATGGAATTCTATAATATCATTTGTAATTGTTCGTGTATTATCAACCGCATCATCACTTAATATGTCTACTAAATTACTTCCACTTGTTTTTAAAATCCATTCTTTAGATGGTTGTATAGATCCATCATAATTATATTTAAGAATATTTGTTTCTGTTAATTCAACCTGTTTAATATTCATTATACCTCTTAATGGTAATGATATAAGTTGTTTCTCAAAATCTTTCATAAAATCAAGAAAACTACCTTTGCTATCTTGTTTAATCCGTATTCTCATTATAACATCATTTACACTATCATCACTGTATATACAGTCAATTTCTTGATCATTATGAAAATTTTCTTTAATCGTTTCTTGTATTTCAATAACAGTTATTTTCCGATTCATTAAACCTTCTTTATCAAATGTAAGACGTAATATCCATGGCGATAAACATGATTCATCAATATTATCTATTTCAAATAATTCTGTAAATTCTTTATAACTCTTAATAAATTCACGGTCTTCATTACTATCTGTATTACCATATTTATTATCATACAATATTTCACTTTTTGCAAGAATATCTTTTAATTGAGTATATCCAAATCTTGATTGTACTTTCCTTGCATTATCTTTATTTGTTGAATATTCATCTTTCATATAAATAATCATATTCTTTTCCTTTGGATTTTTACTGACATTTATGAGTTCTCTTAAACGAGGAATTCCTTGTGTAATGACTAAAGAACCAGCACCTACACCCGCCAAGTGAAATGTATCCCGAACGCAAAGTACATTGTATAAGTTGAAGTTACGTGTTTTTTCAACTGTTAAATCATATGCATAATTTGTTGTATTGCTAACTTCTTCAATACTTTTAATTTTATCAAATAAAATGTCAGTATATCTTCCATTTCTGTCTTCGTAAATAATTTCTCCATCCACTTCATTAAGAATTTTTTCATATTTTTTAGCATATTCAAAATTATGATTATGTTTTAATATTGCAATTACTGCTTCTTTCTTATATTCAATCTTCATTTCTAATAATCCTGCTAATTTAAATGCTTCTTTCCCATCTACATATAAATGATACATTTGTTTAATATCTTGGCTACCTCTATTATTACTTTCTTGTTTAGGTGGTTTATAAATACGACTATAAACACCAAAAATATTCAAAATTTGTTGTACATCTATTAACATCAATTTTGATGTAGACCCAATCATTATATTTTTACTATGTGCATTTATACATCCATCTCCTCCAATATATGCATCTAAAAATCCTCTTAAACATGTTTTATTCGAGAATATAATCTTATCTGAAATGAATTTATTATGACTTAATTTTCCACAAAGATTATCTAGAATTCTACATAACAATGTACTATATATTCTAATATCTTGACTTGTCCATCCATCTTTTTCTTTATTTTCATTTCTATAAATCTTCGTTGTTATATTCCATTTTTTACATAATTCTTCTATAGGTCCAAAATATGCACTATCATTATTGGATAATGATATTTGATGTAAAGACATACATCCTTCTGCACAATAAGCACCTATCAAATATCCAAAATTATAATCTAATTCGACGATTTCTGGTATTTCATAATCACAGTTATTAGATAATAACATATAAACATTTCCATTTTTTATGGTACTTTTTGTTTTACGTCCTTTTCTGACTCTATCACTTATTAATTGTACAACAGTATCACTTCTTTTATGAGGTAAAGTAAATGTTTTATTTGCATGTTTCACCCACCAATGATATTCATGCATCACTGCTTTTGCCTTCTCTAATTCACTACCATAAACATATTCATTCATTGGTAATATAGTTCGCATATCTAATGTATAAGTTTCTTCAAAGTCAATTTGTTTAGTACTAACCGGTAAATAATCACCTACTTTTAGATCTTCACCATTACATCCAACAATTTTTCCATTTATTAATTTCAAAAATGATTTTGCCTTTGTTGCTATCACTTCTCTTTCATCTTCTGTAGTAACCTTTAACATAGTATTACTACCATCTTTATTAATAACTGGATGTTTTGTAACTGCTTCAATACGTGTCCATAAAACTTCTCCTTCTTCATTGCATGATGGAATTTCAAAATAATCAAGACATTCTGCATATGTTGTATCTTTGTCTTGCATATAATCTATTTTTTGAGAACGTTTAATTTCTCTTTCAATAAATTCTCCAATTTGTATTTTTTCAATACGTTTATTAGAGTCTCTCACAATAATATCTGTTTCATATGTTACGGAATTCAAAGTTAATTGAGTAGAAATTTCTCCTAATGTTTGTGCACCAATAATACCTACTAATTCACCGGGGTTAATTAAGGCTCCCATCATCTTTTCTTTAATAATAAGAATAATACTATCATAAACACCTTTATTCATGCGATATTCTTTAATAACTTTTTTCGTAGATAAAAAGGATTTAAAAATTATTTTAAATAATTTCCAATTTCCTTCTTTTTCAGGTAAATATTTAATGATATTTTTTAAAGCTTCATTGTATGTATCAATAACATATTGAGGTGTTAAATCTGATAGATCAAACGATTGAACATTAAATTTAATCAATTGTGATGGAATAACTCTGTAAAGATTGATGGGAATATATGTATTAATATCTCCAATAGCTTCAGTATTATTAAAATATTTATATCTTAAATCTTTTTGGTATTGTAATATTTCTTCATATTCGTCATTTAAAATATTCTTATAATTGGGGTCATCCATCATCTTTTCCATTGCTTCTTTTGTCATAAAATTTTCAAAATAAAATGGATCATCTAAACTATCATGTTTATACACTTCTTCCATCTTTTTATTATCAAATTCTATTAATTCAATTCTTGTTACTTTCTCAAGTTTAATTGGATCAAAATTATCATCTCCATAACCAAATTGAACAATATGATTAGATGCATTTCTAACAGTAAAATCATAGTTTACAATTAAATCTTCAGTAGCTTTAATAAATTTACGAGAAAGATAACCAGAATCTGCGGTATCAACAACATGTAAACCATTTGCCAGTCCAAAATTCAATGTTGACGGCACCGTTAAATCATATACTTTGGAATATTTGGTAATATCTACTTTATTTATTTCAATAATACACTCAAGAACAATATCATTGTGTTCATCAAAACCAGGATGAGTCGGATTTAATTTTAGATTATTTATTTTATCAATTTCAACATAATATCCGTGCATATTTGCATTTAATATTCCTAAATCACGTTCTTTTATAGTTTTAAATGGTTCTTTAAAATTACATAATGGTACTTCTATTCCATCCATAGAACATAATCGCCTAGTAACAGGAACACAAACTCCAATAAAAACATTAGAAGCGGATTTTCTTTCTAATTGTTCTGTTTCTTCATTCCATATTAACAAAGAATGAGAGTCAGTAACAGTTACATGTCTTCCTCCAGTTGTTTTAATTTCATACATAATAGCTGAAGGATTATGTCGCGTAATATGCGTAATTTGTCCCCATTCTATTTTACCATCTAAGGATGTTGTTGGTATGTATGTATCATGATTTATTTTTAACATTTCACGGTGTTCTCCATCACTAATATCTGATTGAATTTCTTTAGAATCTTTTAATAACATATCAATCCAATCACCAATATTAACATGTTTTAAAACTCCTTCTTCTATAATAATAATTGGTGTATCTCCTGTAACAGATTTAATAGCTGTATCAATAGTACCTGTTCGTCCTCCCATTGCATGGAAAAACATTTCAGATGGTGATAAACCTTCTATAAAACTATTTCTACAAAATCCTTTTGCATCTGGTCCAACATCATTTCTTGTAAAATGTGGTAATGTTCTTTGTGTAAAACCTTCTTCAATACGACTTCCCCAAATATCTTGTTGTCCAACACAACCCATAATTTGCTGAATATTTGTTGTTTTACCTTTTGCTCCTGATCCTTTATCACCGGCTTGATAAAAATTATTGTTTTTATCAATATTTTGTAAAATATCTTCTTTTACTTTTTCCGATAAATTAGATAATATTTTCATTAATTGAAATTCTAAATTTGAACCTTTATATGCATCGTCTAAATCATTGGCAAAAACACCATGTTGTGCCTGTTTTATTAAATCAAAAGATTCTTCCAAATATTTATTCGTAATTTCCTTAATTCTTTTTCTTTGTTCTTTATTAACAGTTGAATCACCAAAACCAATAGTAAAACTATTATCTACCATCCATCGTGTAATTAATTTTTGAGTATCATTTAAAAAGTCATTACATGTATCCATGCCATATGCATTGTATATTTGTTTAATTAAACCGGCACTACCTGATCCAAGAGAATCACCATTTAAATATCCTTTTGTAATATTACCTCTAATAATTTCAATCGTTTTTATCTGATTAATTGTAATATCAGGTAATATTAATGAATACAATTGTTTTCCCGACCAATATGGAACATTACCATTATAACTTTCTGGTTCCGGTAAAATACCATCATATTTTTTAGTAAACATCATATAATTATTCATCTGATCTCTTCGTAATTTAATATCTTTTTGTGTCAATAAATATGCTCCTAAAAGTGTGTCTTGTGTAATTTCAATACATGGAGTACTTGTACCAGGTGAAATAATATTTTTAGGTACTAAACAAATTTGTTCTAATTCTACTGCTGTTTGTAAGGATCTTGGAATATGCATGTTCATTTCATCGCCCGATGAATCCTTAATGTTTCCAAAAAGGGTGGACTGTATCTTAAGCCAACTTAAGGTGACTAACCTATCATTGTTGACCAATTCCCGTTCAGTCTCTGAATGCCTGACATAGTCTTGTCATAACGACTTTAGCCAGTAACACTGCGGATTATCCATTTATCTTTATCATTATTACCATTGGGTTCGGCTATTAACCGAGTTCCTTTTTAAAGTTTCCAATAAAAAGTGGTAGATAAAGCTTTAGGAACTTCCCGCATCAAGGAATTTCGCCATTGATAATTTATATTCATTAATTATCAATAACTAGGGGATTTCAGCCTTTTAAGCTCCCCTGTTTTCGACAGCGAGTTTATCGAAATCTGCATTATATGGTTTACATACAGTAACATTTAATCTAAAAGTACTATATGGTAAAATCTTGATTTTATGTGTCATCATACTCATTTTATGTAAAGTAGGTTGTCTGTTAAATAAACAAATATCTCCATCTATTAAATGACGATGAACAATATCACCTATTTCTAAATTATCTGCTATTTGTTGTACATCCACATGTTTTAAAGATATATTTCTTTGTTGTCCATCAATATTTTTTGTAACTGTTTTTGCACCTGGATAATTTTTGGGTCCATTTTTAACGATATCCTGCATTTTCTTAAGATTATATCTAGTAATAATTTCTGGAAATGTTAAATTCATCGCAATTTTTTGAGGAACACCATATTCATCAATATTAATATTTGGATCAACAGAAATAACTGTTCGTGCTGAATAATCAACACGTTTACCCATAATATTTCCTCTTAACCGACCTTCTTTACCTTTTAATCGTTGTGTAATTGCTTTTAATGCACGGAATGATGAACGCTGTGCATTTTGAGGAACACCTGGAATTTCATTGTCCATATATGTAGAAACTAAATATTGTAAATATCCTTGATAATCATCTACTTTCTTATTATTATTACTATTATTTTCTAATACTTGTTTTAATAATTTATTTGATTTAACAATATTCGTTAAAGCATATGTTAAATCGTCTTCTGAACGTTGATTATCAGATTGTCTTACAGATGGTCTAACAGATGGAGGTGGAACTGCTAAATTTGTAATGATCATCCATTCTGGTCTACTAAATATATGTGAAAATCCAAGAAAATCTACATCTTCATCTTTTATTTTCTTTAAAATTTGATAACATATTAATGGAGTAAGATTTTGCTGTTTAAGAACTTTATTATCTTTTAATGCATTTTGTGAAAATTCTGCATAAATTTGAATAATATTATTTTTATCTTTAATACTAGCTGCACCATTTAATCTTACATATTTTGCTGGTTGTAATACATAACAACCATTATTATATAAACATTTTTTATTTTTAGCACAAAGTGTAGTACATGTTACAAATCTATTATAACCTTTTTTTCCTTCTAATTCTTTTAGAACAGATGGATCACTCTTATCTAATAATAAATTGGAACATCTAAAACATACACATTTTAAAATTTTCTCAACATATGTTATAAAATGAATATTAAATACAGGTAATGCAAGATCAATTTTACCAAAATATCCGGGACATAATTCTGCTCTTTTTTGATCAATTGGACATATAATAGAAGAATCAATAGAACCCATATTATGATCAAATAAACCATTATTTTTAGGAATATTTGAAACATAAGTATCTGGTGTTAATATATCTGTTACAGAACCTCTTTTAATATCTTGATGGCTAAAAAGACTAAATTGAATTTCATGAATAGATTCTAAATTTTCGGGATTTTGTAACTCGTTTAATAAGTGTGTCATAGATATATTATATATTATATATTTCTATATATTTTTTTAAGTAAATATAATAAATCATATTTTTTTAATTTTACTTAAAATTAAATAAATATATTTTTTAATTTTACTTATAATAAAAATGTATTCTGAGATTCTATATATATTTAATCTTGTTATTTTAAGCATAAAAATTAAGTATTAATTTATAGATTTTTTTTTATAAATTTTTAAATATTTGTACATATAATTGATTGAATAATTGATTCTTAAGTTATATATAATTTATATATTTCTGAATTTTTATTTAATCTTATTTTAGTACATATAGGATTATTATTATAAATAATATTATTTTCATAACCCACATACTTTTGAAATATAGAATTGTATAATGGTATATACAATAAATTAAATAATTCTACATATAATGGATTATAGAAATTATCATATATTTTATCAATAATTATATCAATAAAATAATATTATTATTTTATAAAAAACAATGAAAAATAACAGTTTTATTTTATAAAGAAATGTTTTATGTACATTTTTTATTTATTTATATTTCATCATTTTAATCAAAATTTAAATATAATATTTTATTAAATAAAAGTTTTTATTTATTTTTATAATTTATATTTATAAGCTATTTCATATTTGAATATCAATAAATATATCAATAAAATAATAATATTATTTTATAAATTTAGTGATATAAAATAAAGATATAAAATAATATGTATTTTTTTATTGTATTTTATAAAAAAATTATTTTTTATTTTATTAATAATTTAGAGAGTCTCAATTTATAAACAACTTATTAATATATTTTAAAATTTTATTAATATTATAGTTTTTATTGTTAAAAAGTTAGAATTTTACACCTTTGCACACAATGCTAGAAACTTTTAATATAATAAATTAACAAGATTTTTTACGATAAAAATAATTAATATTAATATTTTAAATAAATATTTTTATATTTAATAAATATATTATCTTATTTTATTATATTATTGTATTATAAAACAATATAATTTATTATTAATAAAATATTATTAAGTTTATAGCATTCTGTGGAAAGGTGTAAAAGAATTCCTAGAGTAATATTTTATTTTTTAATATGATAGATTCCAATTAAATGTGCATCTAAATTTTTGTCATATGTTTTATCCATTTGTTCAATTTTTTCATATAAGTCTTGATAATCATCGGTTGGAACTAATATTGAATAATTATTATCATCACTTTTTGAAATAAATTCTAATTTTATAAAAATTTCATCATCTTTTAATAAATAAATACATTCATTTTTTTTAATAATATAAGAAATATCTTTTTTTAAATTATCATTATATAATAACATGGCGGAATACATTTCATATTTTTTTAAATATAATTTCCAAGATTTCATATGTTCTTTATTATAATTTTCTTGAAATTCATATTCTTGACAATGGGAACAACCTAAATTTTTTAAAAAAATTGTCAGAAATTCGGTCATATTATATTTATTATATATTAAAAATAATTTTATATATATTTTAATAAATTAATTTTATATATAATATTATAGATGGTAGTTCTTGGAGTAGCTGTAGAAGTTTTAACTTTCTTAGGCACAAAATTTATAATTCCAGGTGTTGTTTCATTAGCAAAATCTCCACAAGCAATCGCGGCATATCATTATTTATATTCTCAAATATATGATACTTTAAACGATAAAATGAAAAAAATATTATTAAAATCATTTGAAAATTTTAAAAATATAGATAAAAATAATTTAATAAAAATGATATTTAAAAACGACATAAAACAACCTTTTGAATCGTTGATTAATATAACAAATTATAATACTATCAGATATAATGAAATTATTAGTAACAAAAATAATCAAATAATTATTTATGAAAAAATAAATATATTTAATAATTTGGATGATAAAAAAAAAATATTCAATGATGAATTTACAAATAATTTTTTAAAATATTTAATTAGAAATGTAAATGATATATATATATATCGCATAGATGATAAAAATAATAGTAATAATATATTTTTCTATATTAAATATATTATAGATAGTAATAATAGTATTATTAAAAAATTTAGCTATGAAAATATTAAAAAAAGTATTGATAATATAAAATTATTTTTAAATAATGATAATATGATTAAAATATATTATTTTTTTAAAAATTATTTTACTTGTTATCTACATAATAATTTTATATTATATAACAATAATAGAAATTTAAAATTAGATTATTTAATTGTTTCTCAAGATATAGTTGATTTCAAAGATATATATAAAAATTTAAATGATAATCAAGATGCAATAATAAATAGTTTATTTAATTATAAAAGTAATTATTTTAAATATATAATTAATTTAATTAATAAATATAATATTTCTTCGACTATTAAAGATTTTAGTAATATTATGACGGGAGGGGAAAAGAATAGTTATAGTTTAAGAAAAGATTTTTTAATAGAAATTTTAGATAAAATAAAGAGTCCAATAATTATAAATTATAATATTAATAATGATTTACCAAATATATCATTAAATTTTTTGGGTTTAGTAAATAAAAATATTGATGAAATAGATATTCTAATTGTAGAAAATAGTAAGATAGATTCTATAACAAGTTTGCTATATTATTATATATTGGATATTTTAAATTTAGAATCTTCTAAAAAAATAAATGAAAAAAATAAAAATATAATTAATATTTTAAAAACATTTTATAATAATGATATTTTTAAAGATTACGCAATGCAAAAAAATAATAATTTTATAAAAACTACTAAAAAAGAATTAGCAAAATTAATCAAGAGTAATAATATAATGCGTAGTATTCAATCATCATCATTTAGTTTAAAAAAAACAATAGATTTTAATGAAATAATTGAAAATTTTAAAAATGAAGAAAATAAATTATTTTTAAATCAAATATATGAAAAATTAAATTTAAAAACTATTATAGATCATTGTATTGAACATAATAAAAAATCCAGTATAAATATAATTTCTTATAGTGAAAATTTTATTAATATAAATAAAGATTATACATATAATATATATATTAAGATAAGTAAAAATGAATATAAATATAATTATAATCATAATATAGATGGATATAATGACTTATTTATGAGTAGCATAATATATAATTATATAAATGATAATATTAAAAATATTTTATTAAAAAATTTTAAAATTTTTATAAATAATAATAATAATTTAAAATCATTAATAAATGATAACTGTGATATTATGTTTATAATGAATTCAAAAAATATGTATTTATCTATAAAAAAAGATAATAAAGAAATTTTATTAGATTGTATATTTATATATAAATTATTTATATTTCCTATAAATTTATTACAGGAATATTTTAGTATAAAAGATTATAATTTACTTTATTTTTTTAAAAATTTAAATGTTAAGTTTACAGATTTTGAATCTTTAAAAAAATTATATGAAATATATTATAATACTATTATAGAATTAATTAATATTAATAAAATAAATAAAAATACTATTAAAATTAATATTATTAATAAAATAACTAAAGCTGATGACATAGTAAATATTAAAAAAAATTTTTTATACGGATTTTTAAATATTTGCACGAGAGATTTTTATAATTTTTATCAGGAAAATAGAATATATATAAAAATTAAAAGTATAGAATTTTATTTACAAATATCCGATAATAAAATTTATATTTATATATATAAAAAAAAAGATTTTTTTCATAAAGAAAGATCCATAACAATTGAATTAAATGAATTTAAAAAATTTTATATGAATTATAATTTATATACTAAAAAAGATAATATATTTAAAATATATAATTATCTATTTACTGAAATTAGTCAAAAATTTATAAATATTAGAGAATTAGGTGTAATTCAAAAAGAATTAGGTGTAATTAAAAATAAAAGTAATAATCTGGATATAATAAAAAAGGGTATCGAAAATTTTTTTATTTTAAAATGGATTTTAAGATATAATAGCATAATAAAATTATATTCAACAAATACAAATACAAAAATAATTTTAAACAATACAAAAATAAAATTATTATATGATAATATTAATAAAATACCAGATAAAGAAAAAACAATTATATCTAATAATTCTGATCCAAAAAAAAATTTACATGATAAAATTTACTATAATTTTAATAAAGAACCTAATAAAAAAGAAATAAGTAATTCTAAGCTAAAAGTAGAATTAGAAAATAAAAATCAGGTTACCAAATATATAGATGATGATAATAATATATATTATTTTACAATATCTGATACTAAATTAGTAGTTAATGTAATTAAAAATAAAAGATTAGATACATATAATATAAATAATAATAAAAATAAAAAAAATAATATTGAAAAATGTGAATATTTAACTAAATATTTTGAGCATAATAATTATAATATTTTTAGAAATATTATTTGTAATTTATTAAACGAAAAGAATAGTACTATACTAAAAATAGTATTAAATAAAAATAAAAGTAGTAATAATATTTTTATAAATATATATTATAAAAAAAAAAATAAGCTTATAACTTCTGTATATTTTACATATAATCCATTATTAAAAATGAATAATAAATTAACTATAAATATTAATAAATTTAATCAATTAATAAAATTGTTAAATAAAAATAGTAAAAAAGTTTATACTTTTGAAGATATAAAAAGATTGATGAAAAATAAAAAAAATAATAAAAATGTTAAAAATTTAACAATAAATGGTTGAAACTAATACTTAATCTTAATAAATTATATTAAATTTAATTTTAAAAATATATAAAATATTTTTAATTTATTGATGCTATTGTAAAAAATATTATTAAGTTTCTAGTATTGTGTACAAAATGTGTAAAATATATATATAAACAGATTAACTCGAATGACTTATTTAATTATTTTTAAAATTAATTGTATAGTCATCGCAAAATAAAATTCTACTAAATTTATTTTTATAAAAATAAATTTAGATGACTATATATGATATTTAAAATTATTTGTTATAAATTTTATTCTTTCTTGTCCAATAATACAGATTGTTTTTAAATAATTATATATATTTATAGATAATTCTTTTATTTTATTATCAACATCTAATATTTAGAAATAAATTTAAAATATTTTTTAATCTAATTTTATAAAATTAATTTTATAAAATTAATTTTTAGTAGAATTCTAAAATGAGATGACTATATATAAATATTGAAACTTATAAAAATACTTTAAAAATATTTAAATATAAATATTTTACAATATTATTATATACTAGAAGAACTAGGATCAAAACTGGTTTTTGAAAATTTACTATATTTTAAACTAATCTTCCTCGTATAAAAATAAAAAAAATATTAACAATAATTAATATGATTAAAGATTTTCTTGAACAATTTTTATTTTTTCCAAATAAAGAAATAAAAAAAGATCCATCTTGTACGAATCTAAATTATGAAAATGTTTATATAGAAGATAAAACGGAAAAATATCATGGATGGTATATTCAAGGAAATACTAAAAATAGTATAACTCAAAATAAATGTATTCTCTTTTTTCATGGAAATGCGGGAAATATTAGTTTTAGAATGAATTATATTGAAAAGTTTCATGAACTAGGTTTTTCATCCTTATTTTTTGATTATCCGGGTTTTGGATTAAGTACTGGTATTTCATCTGAAAATAATTGTATTAAATGTTCAGAAGGTTTTTATCATTATTTAATTAATGAAAAAAAGTTTTTAATGAAAGATATTATTTTTTATGGGGAATCTATTGGTGGATCTATTGCATCATCTCTTGCTAATATATTTAATATAAAATATTTAATAATTCAAAGTACATTTACGGATATAAAAGAAATTATTAAAAATATTGTAAGTTATAATTTTTCAATCATGAATAATATAGGATTTGAAACATTGGAGAATTTAAAACTAAGAAATAAATTAAATAAATTAAATAAAAAAATGAAAACAATGATTATACATAGTAATGACGATGAACTAATAGATATTAAACATGCAGAAATTTTGTCTAAATATGCAGATGTATTATATATATGTAATGGTAATCATTCAAATATTAATATTGATTCTGATTTTATATTTAATTTATTATCATTTATAAAATAAAAATTATATAATAAATATATATATATGAGAGAAAATTTTATAATAACTATTAATAATAAAAATAATTATAATTATTTAATTAAACCAACAATATGTTTCATATTAGCAGTTATAATAGTATATGCATCAAAAGCAGTAGATATTCAAACGATTGAAGGAATTTTATGTACAATATTGTTATTTTTAATATTTTATGTTATTGCTTTATCAATGACAAGTGAAAATTTATCAAATGAATTACCAAGTACATTATATCCATCTATACCACATACAGGATTAGATGGTATTAGTTTAAATAGTTATGTAGCGGGTATGAGTAGTCCAAAATATTATGCATAAATCAATGCTATAAACTTTAATATAATAAATTAACAAGATTTTTTATATAAATATTTTTTTTATGTTATTGTATTATATAACAATATAATTTATAAACAAATAATATTTTATTGATAATAAAATATTATTAAGTTTCTCACATTGATGTATAAATAATAAAATGTTTAAGATGAATAATATTTTTAAAAAAAATATTATTAATTATTAGTATTATGTTTAATTATATATATAGTTATTTTAAAACAAAAAAAAATATTTCTAAAAAAGAATTAGAAAATAATCCAAATATTTTTGAATTATCTCCTGTATATGAAAAATCAATATTAGACACAAGTGAATTTAAATCAGATATAGAAGAATATATAAAAAAAAATAATCTTAAAAAAGAAGATTCAGAATATATAGAAAGAATCGGAATATTAAAAGAGTTATCAGATATTTATGATCATTATATTAAAAATAACGATATAGACGATTTTATAATAAAGTTCATAGAAGAGAAAGAAGAAATAAATAAAATACATAATTCGATTGATAATTCTATTTACATTCAAAAAGAATTAACATATAAAATAATAAATAATTCAAAAAAACCAATGATTTATGAGAATCCAATTGTTCATAAATATAATAAACATTTGTTTGAAGATTTTTTATTAGAAAATCTTAATAAAAATTTATATATAGATAACTATAATAATATAAAAATTTCACTAGATATATTATTAACTGGTAATATTATAAATCTTTCATTACCATCTATTGGTTTAGTTAATTCTATTTATAGTAAAGATACTAAAACAATAAAATCAATGATAGATAATATATTAAATACAACTAATTTAGAAAACAGTATATTAAAAGAAGTTCCATTATTAAGTTTGAATATTGGAGATACTATTTCATCAATATTATTAAATACAAATAATAATTACTTTACAAAAAAAAATGAAAAAATAACAAATATGTTAAATAACATTCAAATTGATTTAAATAATATTTTTTTCAAAAAAGATACAAATAAAAAAAAAGATAAAATAAAAACAGAATATATTATACCATATAAATATGATCTGTCAAAAGATCTTATTCTTTTAATGTCAAAAATAGAAATTGAAAAAATATCTACTATTGATCATTTAATGGATCATAATAAAAAAGTATTTTTGATAATATTAACAAAACTTGAAATGGATAAATTTACATCTGAAGATGGTATAAAAAAATTAAGTGAAAAAAATAATTATAAAAATGTATTGGCTTGTTTTTTATTTTTTATTATTCGAATAGTATGTGATATTATAAAAGAGTATATTAATAATATTGATATATTATTGACACAATTATTAAATGTAAAAAATAAAAAATATGAATTATTAAATATTGAAGATGCATTTAAATATACAACTTTATTAAATATTTCATTATATAAATTTAAATTAATTTTATTTAATAATTTTTACCATTTATTTTTTCCTTCAAAAATTATTAAAAATAATTATGGAATGGAAAAAGATGCAAATAATTGTTATGTTCCAGAGTCTAATTCAATATTTATGAATAGTGATATAAATATATATGAAAATTTTCCAATTAGGTGTGAAAACACAAACTCAAATAAAAGTAAAAATAAATTTGTGTTATCAAGATTAGAAGATTTTATTTTAAATATTAAAGAAAATTATGATATTTATAATAATGAAGATATTTTAGAATTTGGAGGATATTCATTTAATAAAGAGATTATGAAAATATCTGTAAACAAAATAAATAATAATTATACTTTATTACAAAAAAATAATAATTTAATATTATTTATCATTGATAAAATAATAGACAATTTTCAAAATGAATATATTCCATATGAACTTATTTCAGATTTACTATCAAAAAAAGATATAATAGGAATGATTCCATTAACTCCAGTAGAAAAAGAAAAATTAAAAAAAGAATTCATATATAAATTTAATGAAATGATGACAAAATCAACAACATATTATATAAAATTATTAGAAGTCCGTAATAAAATTAATAAAGAAAAAAAAATAAATGACAATACATTATATAATACAAAATTAATTTATACATTAGGTTTTAAATTGTATCGTATGAAAAGTATATGCATAAAAATGATAACAATTAATTTAATAAATAATACTGATTTAAAGACTACACTTTTAAATGAATATGATAAAATAAAAGAATCATGTGAAAAAAATATAAAAAATGTAATAAATAAAAAAAAATAATCATAGATTAAAATATTAGATTAAAATAATATGGAAGATAATAATAGTTCGTATATAAATAAATTAAAAGATGAATCTATAATTGAATTTCAAAATGTAATAAATATATTAGAAAATAATAAAGATATAAAGAATCGTTTTTATAATTTTTTATATAATGATATAATAAATTTTAATGATAATGAAAATTATAAAACAGGTAGTATTGATATAATAAGTATAATAGATGAACCAAGTAGTAAAATTGATGAATTTTTTGATAATATATATTCAAAAATAAATCAAAGTAATACATTAAATCAAATTAAAAAACAATTATCTACAGGGATAAAAAGTGTTCAAAATAAAATTGTTGAATGTAATTCTCATATAGATATTATAAAAAAAGAATATATAAATATAGATATAAATAAATATTTACCTAAAAATAATACAAGAAACATATTATTATTTGATAATAAAAAAGTTTTGTTATTAAAAGATGAATATTTAAATTTTGAATTAAGTGAATTATTTGCAAGATATATTTTTTGTTCTATTGAAAAAAAATCAAATAATTTAGTTAATATATTAGATTTATATAATAATTTTTATGAAGATAAAAAAATAAATAGTTATATAAAAGATGACGGAACTATTAATGAATTTAATGATATAAGTAATAATTTTAAATATTGGATAATATTATTATATTTAATATCACAAATATTTTCAAGTAAAAGTAATTATAATACAATATTAAATTATAATGAATTTATAAAACATATTAAATCATTAGTGACTCCTGAAAAAGAAGAGAAAAAAAAAGAAGAAAAAAAAAAAAAAAAAAAAAAAAAAAAAAAAAAAAAAAAAAAAAAAAAAACAACAGAAAAAAAAAAAAAAAAAAAAAAAAAAAAAAAAAAAAAAAAAAAAAAAAAAGACGAAAAACCACATAAAGGGGGTAAGGCAGATTTAAATGCTATAATAAAAAAAGCAATAGAATCAACAAAAAATAAAAAAAATAAGGAAAAAAACAAAAACGATAAAAAAAGATATGAGAATTATAATAATATTTTTAAAAAAACTTTTATATCTAAATCAAAAAATTTATATCAAATATATTATGAAAAATTTAATGGTAATATTAATGAATATTTTAATAAACAAATGGACTTATTAGCATTACCGGAACCTATTACATCCATTAATATAAAAGAAAAAGTAATTAATCATCCTTTTGCAAAGAACACTCGTCTTAAATTATCAGAACTTATATCAGATAAAGAATATAAAGAAATTAAAAATAAAAATAAAAATACACCGAAAGAATTATTTATGAAAAAAATTAATTTTGATATCTATCAATCATTATTTTTATTAACAGATAATTTAAATAAAGATGAAATAAATACATTTTTAGAAGAAGTTAAAAATAAATTAATATTAATACTATTTTATTTATATAATATTAAAATAAAAATTTATGAATCATATATTAAAAAATGTATAAGTCTTGATATTTTGGTAAATGAAAAAAAAAATAATAATACAACATCTAATACAAAATCTAATACAAAATCTAATACAAAATCTAAAATTAATAGTAAAAGTAATTATAACATACATAAAAAACTAAGTATTGAAGAACAAAAAATTAAAAAAAAACTTGATGAAATACAAGCTATTAAAGATGATAATGGAATTAAAAATAGAGATAAACAAATATTATTATTAGAATCAGAATTAAAAAAATTAATAGTAAATCAATATTTAAAAAATAAAACTTCAACCCCTAATACATTAAACACAAAACCTAATACAAATTCAAACACAAAACCTAATATATCAAACACAAAACCTAATATATCAAACACAAAATCTAATACAAATTCAAACACAAAACCTAATATATCAAACACAAATTCAAACACAAATCCTAACTCAAAACTTGAGAAACAAGATTCAGAAGAAAATAATTTAACAAATGATTCTGATTCTGATTCTGATTCTGATTCAGAATAATTATTTTACACCATTAAAGACAATGCTAGAAACTAAATAATATTTTATTAATAATAAAATATTATTTATTTATAAATTATATTGTTATAAATAAGTATAAGAATATTTATTTTTATTTTATATAGTCATCCAATGGCAGACATTTAACAATATAAAATTAAGTAGAAAATTTATAAAATATATTATTTTATCAATCTTTTTATATTAAAAATATATATTTTTTAATATATTTTTAAAAATTAAGTATAAAATTTAAAATAATTATATTTGTATCAACACTTTTATATTAAAATTAAGTAGAAAATTTATAAAATATATTATTTTATCAATATTTTTATATTAAATATATAAAATATATATTTTTTAATATTATTGTTAAAAATTAAGCAGAAATTTTAAAATAAATATATTTGTATCAACACTTTTATATTAAAATATATTTTAATATAATTTTATATTAATGTCTGCCGTTGGGTGTATTTTATTAATATAATTAATATTTTTATTACAAAAAATAATATGGATTTTAATTTATATTTTTTATAAAATAAATTTATTGATAAATGAATTATGTAATAGCACTAATATCTAAATATAAAAAATTGTGTAAAAATTAACATCTATATCTATAGATTTATTGAAATTATAAGAAATAACTTTTCCATGATTATCAATTAATTCTATATTATTTATTGGAACATTATTTATTGAATTATATATTATCGTAGCAACATCACCAATTAAACTAGGTTTATGATTTCTATTATCAACTGTTATATGTAATTTATTTTGTAATTTTTGATTAAATTTAGATGTAATATCTCTAGGAAATATTATAAGTGAAATTGTATTATATTTTATTGGTAATACTAATGATTGATTATGTTTAGTTATTTTAGTACCAATTATTTTTCTAAATTTATTATAATTTATTTCTTCATTACTTTTTATTGTTTTATTACGTTTCTCTGGTGATTCTTTTTGAGTAGGTATTATATAAATTTTAGTATAATCATTTAATAAAGCTTTAAGATATTCTATAAGTTCTAATAATTCGTTATCTTTATTATCATTTTTATATAAATCTTCTGCTTTTATTAATATATTATTTATTTTTTTTATATCTTCTGTATCATAACATGTATATAAATAACCTTTTTGTTTTGTATTTTGTAATTCATTTATCGAATTATTATTTATTGGTAATTTTATCTTTCTTATATCACTATAATCTAATGTTATATGATGAAATTTATGATTATTATTATACATAAATGACACAAGAAATCTTTTCTCTCTAAATATAGTAATTGTCTTTAAATTTAATTTTAAATTTAAATTAAATGATTTTATAAATTTTTCTAATTGTATTTGTATTATTGATGATTTATTTATTAAATTACTATTTTTATTATTTAATATTTTATTAATTGGATAAAATCCAATATTACTAATATTATTTTTATTTAATAAAATAAAAATTTGTAACATAATATCAAAATTTTGTGTAGATCTTTTAAATATTTTATTTGATAATATTTTATTATAATTTCTATATTTTGTACATATATTAAATTGTTTTCTATCAAAATACATATCATGTATAAATTTTATTTTATTATAATAATTATAATCTCCTAAAGAAGAATAACTTATCATAAATTTACTACATTCTTCTTTAAATTTTATTATATCAATTGTATTATTAATAAATTCAAAGTTATTGTCATTATTAGGTATGAATATAGTTAATTTAATATTAATATTAGAATTAATTTTATTAAAAATATTATCTAAATTCGAAATAAAATCAAATTCTTTTTTATTATTAAATAATACACCTCCTCCTGTTGATAAAATTGGTATTTTATTATTTATAATTTGTTCAATAACTTTATATTTAGTATAATTATTTCTTTCCTCTGAAAGTTGTAGAACAGTATCAATACAATCTAAATCTAATAAATCTCCATCAATATGTTTAAATAATTCTTTATTAATATTTTCAATTAAATTACATGTAGTTGATTTTCCTGCTGCAATAGGACCTAAAATTAATATAATATTTATTATTTTATTAGAATTAATATTTAATTGGATTTTTGAGTTAATTTTAAATTTTGATAAATTTAAACCAAAATCAAATTTTAATTTATTTCCTGTATTTCCTATATTTTCTAGATTTGGATATAATTTAGAATTATATACTTTATTATATTTTATTGCATTTGTATATTTTATTGTATTTGTATTTTTATATTTTATTTTAAATAATTCATCCATTAAAAATATATGTTTTCCAATTAATTTATTTATATTATCTTTTGATTCTTCTAATAAATTATCTATATATTTATTATAATTTTCGTTTAAAGTACTATAATTATCAAATAAATACTTAAATATATCTGACCAATATTCTTTACCATTCATATCATCATTAACTAGCCAATAATTATTATAATTTTCATAATATTTTTTCCATTGTTCAAACTTACTTTTATCAAAACATTCATTTTGATTTTGATGAATTTCTTTTATATTTTTAATTTTAGTATTATTTGTTTTTAATTCTTTATTTATTAGTAATTTATTTTGTTTTTGATCATTACAATTTTTTAAATAAGTTCTTAATAAAAAAGTACGAGAAGTATAATATGGAAATTTATATTTAATTATTTTAATTGACTCATCATTATTTATTATTTTAATTATTAAACCTTCTAATATATTTCCTAATATATTTTCATGAAAAGTATTACCTTCTTCTATTTTACAATAATTTATATATTTTTCATTTTTAGAAAAAAAATTCCAATAATTATTAAAATTATTAAGTGAAATAAAATTTCTAATATTATTTAATCCAATTATAAAATTTGTTATTGAATCATATAAACTTATTTTATAAATATTATCAATATTTAGATTATAATTCATACAAAAATTATGCATTTCTTCTTGATTATATGGTTCAATAAATTTATCATTATTTACTATTTTATTATTTTTTAATATAATTGTTGAATTATTATATTTTAACCATTTTCCTTTAGAAACTAATGTTATAATAAATGCTTCATTTAATACTTCTGCACCATGTACCTGATCATATTTACTCATAGTTTCTCCACAGAAATGTATATTATTATTACACATTTCAGTTAATAGTTCTTCAGTGATACTATTTTTAATTAAATTATAAAGATTATCTGAATATTTATTTGAGGTATCATTTTTAGAACAAGTTGTCCAATATTTTGTACCATCTATATCAAATGCTATAACTTGACCTAAAAAACCACTATATTTAAAATTAAAATTTATTTCTTTTACATCATTAAATATACTTATATCAAAATTTTCTTCTCTATCTTTATCATTTTCAAATTTTGGATAAAATCCATACATATTTAATATTTTTTTTGGAATCCATATAAGAGGAAATCCTCTTGGAAAATTATATTCTTTCCCCAATGTTAACAATAATGAATCATTTTTTGTAGTAATAATAATTAAATAACAATCTTTTTTAATATTATTCTCAAATAATATAATATTTAATTTTTTATTATTATTTAATATATTTAATAAATTATTTGAACATTTATTATTCTTAGAATAATTATATAAATCTACTTTAAAATCTTCAGTAAGTTTTTCTTTATTACTTGTAATCTTAGTAAATTTAATGTAACTACTATATTGAATTATATTTATATATATCTATATTAAATATTTTATTTTAATTTTAATTTATTATTATAATATAGTTATCACAATTTAAAATTCTACTAATATATTTTATAAAATTTGAAGATCTATTTAATTTTATAATTATGGTAAAAAATAATTATAAAAAATGGTAGACTTATAAATTGCGATGACTATAAAATTAAATTTAAAATTTTAGCAAATCTTAAAGCTAATTTTAATTTAATCTGCTATAAATATTTTTTTCAAGTCTGTATATTTTTATAAAACTTTTAAAGAATTGATATATTTAAGATGTTTAGTAATTTTAATATCAATAAATATATAATAATAATTTATAAAATACAATCAAAAAATCTATATTATTTTATTTTAAAAAAAATATATAATTATATTAAAAAATATAATATATATATTTTTTAATATATTATTAAAAATTAAGCAGAAATTTTAAAATAATTATATTTATATTAACACTTTTATATTAAAATATATTTTTCATATAATTTTAAATTATTAAATATCTGGAATTGGGTGTATTACAAAGACATACATTTAACAAAATAAAATTATATTTTTAATATAATTTAATATAAAAATATTGATAAAAAATATAATTATTTTAAAATTTATGATTAATTTTTAATAATAATTTTTAATATATTTATAAGCTGTTTCATAATTGAATATCTATAAATATATCAATAAAATAAAAATAATATTTTATAAAATACAATTAAAAAAATCTATATTATTTTTTTGGTTTTAATACTTTATTTATAATAAATAAATTATAATAATAAATATAAAAATATATATATTTATATCAATAAAAACTAAAAATTAATAATTTATTATATTATATTTTATTTTAATTAAGATATTAAAAATATATAATTATTTATTTTATTAATAAAATTATTGTTAACTAATATAAAAACATTATATTAGTTAACAATAATTTTATTATATTATTTTATAATACACTAGAAATTTATATTTTTGGAAACTTAATTTTATAATAATTTCAATATTTTTATTAAAATATTTATATATCAATAAAATATTATTTAATCATTATATTAATAAATATATTTTATTTGTTGTATTTATTTATAAAAAAACTGTCCAAAAATAAATTTTTTTGGGTGTATATAAAATTAAGTATAAAAATATAAAAATAATATATATTTTTAAATTGTATTTTATAAAATATTATTTTTATATTATTGATATATTTACTGATATTGAATTATGAAACACCTTATTAATATAAAAATATGGATAAAATAATTTTATTTTGTTAAATATCTGTCATTGATAGTCATCACAAAAAATATTTAAAAAAAATATTTTAAAACAGGAAGGTACGTATAGGAAACCTAGATTTTCTCACTATATTTCGTATATATCTGCTAAAGACCTAGCTAAATCAGAATATATACATGCAAAAAAACAAGGTTTATAATAATTTAATGAATTATAATTTCTATTTGCAGTTAATGGATTTTTAATTTTTTTACCATCCGCGTCTACATTTGTAACATCTGTACTTCCCGGTTTATGTGACCATAATTGATCTTTATTTTGTCTCCACCAATGATAATCATTTTTAGGATCTAATGCAAGAAATACTTTATAAAATCCGGGCAAACATGAATTATCAAACTTTTCTAAATAACTTCCTGGAGAATCTTTTTTTAGTCTTTCTCTAAATGTTTTACAATCATAATCATCATCATCAATATGTTTATATCCAGATGCATATCCTGGCTGTGCTTTAGAATCTAAACCAGGAACTATTTTACCCAATGCATAGGTGTAACAATTATGTGTATTTTTAATATCAGAATTATCATTCCACATATTTGGATTATAATCAAGTTCAGAACCGGATAATGGTGATAATTCTTTTAAATATTTTAATCTTTCATCGTCATTATTAATTAATTTTTCATTATTTTTAAATGTTGGAATATCAAGTATATATGGTTTATTTGATTTTAAGGATCCGCCTTTTTTTTTACGTAACATTAACAATATATATTATAATATAATAAAAAAAATTGACAATAAAATATATATATATATTATTTATATATATTTTTTATAATATCACTCTTAAAGAAAATAATGAGTTTAACTATTCTATATGCAAAAAAAATAAATATTAGTAATATCTTTCATTTTTTAGAATTAAATGATTTATTTAAATTTTTACTAATATATAACAAATATGTACAAAAAAGTATTGTGGAGTATCTAAATATTTTATTTAAAATATATCATAATTTTTCGTTTCATTGTAATCAATTATTTTTAAAAAATAATATAAAAGAATTAGGAAAATTATTTTTTTTTAAAATGAATTATTTATTAAATAATTCAAACTTAGTCCATAAAAATTATATAGATATATATACATATCTTTATTATCTTAAAAATAACACTATTAATAATAGTATTATAGATTATATAATAAATAATATTCATTATATCATTCATAATAGTTTTGAATTATGTAAAAGACAAAAAGATCCGATAAAATATTCAAAAAATATTGTTAAAATATTTAAATTTATTTTTATACACAGAACTCTTAAAAATTTTTATATATCAAAAATATTACCTATTCTAAATAGTTATCTTTTATCATTTAGTTCTACACTAAATTAATTTTGTTAGTAATAAATTGTTAAATGAAGTTTATCTTATAAAAAAAAATATAATAATAATATATAATGTATAACCAATTTCAAAATGGTAGAGTTACTTTAACATCCGAAAATATTAAGGATATGAAAATGATTGATAATGAGAATGAACGATTAAATAATTTTCAAGTTGAAGCACTTTATGGTATTCAAGAAACATCTACATTAAATCAATTGTTTTTTTCTAAAAAAAATATGGAAATCATTCAAAATATGATTCGATATAATGTTTATGAAAAAAGTGAAAAGAAATATGTAATTGATAAACAATCAGATATTGAACTTGAAATAGTGATGAGATCTATATATTTACAACATTCACCAAATTTACCAAATAAAATTAAAGAACAAATTTCATATTTAAATAAATTAGTTTCTGATTGGTGTGTTGAACAAATTTTACCAGAAGTTAATCAATATATCGGTTATATGAAAGAAATTGAATATATGCCCATACCAATTGATTTACCATTAAATTTATCATCAAAAGGTTCACGTTCACTTAGATCTGTTACAACAACCTTTTAAGTAAATATATAAAAATAATATATGTTTTTATTTTAAGTAAAAATAAAATATATATAAATAATATATGACAATCGTTTCAATAATAACAAATATATTAGCACTTATCGCTTTAATTATTATAATAGTATATGTAATATATTTTATAGTTAAATATTTTAAAAATCAACGAGATAAAAATATTGCATCCTTAATGAATCCTCCAGCATCTTATATGCAAAATTCAGGCATTAAATGTCCAGATTATTGGGTAAATACGGGTATTGACCCAAAAGGTAATTATAAATGTAAAAATTCTTTTAATATTCCATCTAATCAACCAGAAACAGGAACATATATTGGAAAATGTAAAACGGATGAATTAGTTTTTCCTCCTATTCAAAGTGGTTATACTTGGGAATATAATGATCCAAATGATTTAACATCTTATACAGATCAAGAAAAATATGATTTTTTAAATAAAAAAATAGACGGTGATACTTATGCTATATCACGATGTGATTGGATTAATAACTGTGGTCCATCAGCAAACATTCAAGGAATATGGACTGGAGTAAATGAGATATGTAATAATCCTCCAACATCTTAATGGACTTAAAAATATGCAATGGAAAAACTAGGTTTCCTTAAGTATATTTTAAATTTAAAAAAATACGTTTATATAAATATATGAATTGGTTAGAATTGTATAGACCAAAGGATTTAAAAGATTTAAAAATAAATATAAAAGAAGTTGAAAAAGCGGTGGATTGGATAACTAATTATAAACTTAAAAAATCTGTTCCAAGAGTACTTTTTATCATTGGAGATACAGGTACAGGTAAAACATTACTTGCAGATCTAATATTAAAAAATAATAATTATCAAAAAATTGAATTAAATTCAAGTGACATTAGAAGTCAAAAAAAAATTGGTGATTTTTTAATTAAATCATTAACTTATAAAAATGTTGTGGATATGTTTAATGAAGGAACTTCTCCGATTGGATTATTAATTGATGAAATAGATACATTATGTAAATTAACGGATAAAGGTGGTTTTACAGAATTTTTAACAATATTAAAACAAAACGAAAAATATGCAACATTAAAAAAAAATATTGCAGACAAAAAAAAAGTAAAAAAAACTACAATATTAGCAGAAGATTATATAAAATTATATAATCCTATTATTTGTACATCAAATAATATTAATGATAAAAAAATTAATGAATTAAAAAAATATTCGGAATTAATTTATTTAAATAGACCAACGAATGAAGAGATGATAACTATTATTGATAATTTATATTATATAAATAATCAGATTATAGAAAATAATACTAAGATTCTTTTAGCAGAATATTCTCAAGGAGATATACGTCGTCTTATTATTTTATTAGAAGATTTATATTATTTTTCAAATGGAAAAATTATTAATAATGAATTATTTAAAAAATTTCAAAAAGCCTATACTGAGAAAGAAGAAGATATACAATTAATGGATGCAACAAAATTATTAATATCAAAAAGAATGAGTATGAATGAATCTAAGTTATATTTTGACATTGAATGTTTATTAATTCCTTTAATGATATATCATAATTCTATTGATTATATAAAAAATACGGAAGATAATAGTAAAAAAAAATTAACATGTTATAAAAATGTATTAGAATCACTATGTATTCATGATACGATTCAAACAAATATATTTGAAATGCAGGATTGGGATGAATTATATAATATTGCATCTTTATATGGTTCGTCTATTCCAAATTATTATTTAACTGAATTAAAAAATAAAAAACCTATTAAAATTGAATTTACAAGTTTATTAAATAAAATATCTCAGATGTATGTAAATAAAAAATTATTGAATAGTGCAAAAAATTCAATATGTAAAATTAATCTTGATTGCGATGAAATAATATATTTTACAGAAATTATATCTTATTATTTTAATATTTATAAATCAAATATTAATGATAACGAAGATGATGATGAAAATGATGAAAAAACAGATGATATATTAAATTATAAGAAACCATTACAAAATAATAATAGTGAACTTATTTGTTTTATGAATAAATATTATATAAGTATAGATGGTTTAGAAAATATTCTTAAAATTGAAAAGTTAAATCAAATAAGTGAAAAGCGAAAGAAAAAATTTACGATCAAAATAAAAAAAGAAATAGCCAGTTATTTAATAATTAAAAGTTGATTTAACTTATGTCATATGCATTATAAACAACATTTGCATTTGTTGAATCTTTTTTAATAGTTGGATAACATATTTTACAATTACCTTTATTATCTTCACATTTACAATTAGCATATGAATTTAAATTACCATCAACATAACATACTTTCGGCATATATGATGGATATAAATTATTTTCTTTACATATATTTGATAAACCTCTTATAGGATATAAATATGAATCATCATTATTTGAAAAACTTTCTTCAATATTTTCATTATAGATTATTAAAAATAATACTATTATTAATAATATAAATAATATTAATGTTATTATAAATTCTTTCATATATATTATATATAAAAAAAAATGACAGTTATTTTTATATAATTTTTATATAATTTTTATCTAATGTATTTAAATATATTATAGTCAGTCCACTTTAAATTATTTGAAAATGAACCATTTGAAGAACAACTTCTACAACAACAACTACAAAGTTCTTGTTCCATACAAGCGTGCTGCAACGTTCTTCCTTGAATTAACAAAAAGGATTTTAAAGCTTCCTTTTGATCTACAAATTGTATTTCATAAATATTTATTATTAAATGAATATCATTATCTTATCTATATTACAAGGATACATCTTAGGAATAAATATCCTACACTTTATTTAGTGCATCCTATTAAAATATACTCGTATGAATGGAAACTTATGATCGCAATAAAATACGAACGTTGGGCTCGATATGAATTCAAAGAACCATCTTTGAAGGTGCATGACAACATCATTCAACATCACAAAGAACAAGTGAATGTAGATCACGATGATGATAATAATCACAATGAAGATCAATATGATTTTCAATATGATTATGATGATCTTATTTTTCGATGGTATAACTCAAAACAGAAAAAACAATATTCAGGAACAGCTAAAAGGAATCGTATTTTAGAATCTATGGTGGCAGATCGTTGTTCAAAATCTCCTAAGAAGAGTAGTCGTACAAAATCAACGAAGAAGAAAAACCCTTCTTCAAAATATGTGAAGAATAGTTCTTTAGAATCTGAGATGAAGAACCCTTCTTCAAAATCTGTAAAGAATAGTTCTTTAGAATCTGAGAAAAAGAACCCTTCTTCAAAATCCTTGAAACAACAAAGGAAAAAAAAACAGAGGGGTAGAACATTAGATCGAAAACGTTCTCGTGAAGATAAGCGTGATGAAAACGATGGTTCATTTAAACCAGAATTAACACCTTTTGATATTGAAAGATATATACATATTCCATTTAGTCTTTTTTTTCAAGAAATATTTGAATATAGATGTAGTATTAGGTGTTATTTTCACTATTCCTATTGTGCCGATACTTGTTTCAATGGTGGTTTATATTATGATGCAATTTGCGAAGATTATGATCTAGATAAACGTTATCATGAGTTAATGTCCTAAATATCAGAAAGGATAACTATTAACCTTTTCATAATTGTATATCAATAAATATATCAATAAAATAATATTATAGTTTATATTATATTTTATATTATATAAATTATTGTTTACTATATCTACAATTTTATTTATTTATATTTTTATAATTTTAATGAATATTTAAATTTAATATTTTCATTATAGATTATATAAAAAAATGACAGTTATTTTTATATGATTTTATTTTATTATGTTAATTAATAATATTTTACGAGAGACCCTCTTATTTGAAAATGACGAGTTTGAAGATTGATTTCTACGAACCTGCCAATAAAATTTGTCCGGATGAACCTGCCAATAAAATTTGTCCGGATGAACCTGCCAATAAAATTTGTCCGGATGAACCTGATGACATTGAAATTTCTTCGGATAAATCTGACGACGATTTTCTTGATATAGCCCCGTTGACTGCTAGAATTAAACGCCACGAAACTGCCCGCGAAAAAAACACAAACAGAAACGCAAAAAATGAATTTTCAGAAAAAAAGCGTAACGAGAAGGTGATTCGTTTAGAGGAAGAACCTATAAAGGAGGAGAATCGTTCTTCACAGAAGAAGAAAAAACCTTCAAGATCCTTGAAGCCTCGTTCTTCAAGTATGAAGGGTAAACCTTCAAGATCCATGAACCATAGCAGTTCAAGCAAGAAGGGCAAACATTCAAGATCCACGAACCATAGCAGTTCAAGTAAGACGGGTAAACCTTCAAGATCCACGAACCATAGCAGTTCAAGTAAGACGGGTAAACATTCAAGATCCATTGACCCTAGTCCTTCAAGAAAGAAGAAGGGTATTTCTTCGGAAGAAGACTCAACAGGCACAACAGAGATTCTTTTGGAAGACACAAAGATTCCAAAGAAAGTTACTCTGAAGAATCAAAGAAAGCCAAAAAAAAAAACCAGGAAGATCGGTACATCAAAGTACCGTGATGCCAAATATGAAGATTCGTACCAAGAAGATGACCATCCTGATGATTATGATCAGGATGAGATCACTGTCGATTGTAAAAGTATATATAGTGGTTTTTTTGATAACCGGTTTCCAGAAAATTATTATTCGGATCATGAATTTTTCGATGAATTTTTCCCTGATTTATGGTGATTGGCCTTAATATTCTAAATATCCGAAAGGATAACACATTATAATACATTATAGTCATCTCAATTTAGAATTCTACTAAAAATAAATTTTATAAAATTAATTTTATAAAATTAGATTAAAAAATATTTTAAATTTATTTAAAAACAATTGGTATTATTGGACAAGAAAGAATTAACTTTATAACAAATAATTTTAAATATCATATATAGTC